>Ga0102951_1000510_pt1 | contig 13973 bp, 17 predicted proteins | sample SalPonA_B_H2O_MG_FD_78507 | JGI IMG/M metagenome (GOLD analysis project Ga0102951, IMG submission 78507) | Water microbial communities from South San Francisco under conditions of wetland restoration - Salt Pond MetaG R2A_B_H2O_MG | ecosystem: Environmental > Aquatic > Non-marine Saline and...
TGACTAAACAAGTCCATGAACTCATCTTTGAATACCGTAGCGTTTGTGCTAATGTCAAGCATGATGTTCTTGGCTAGGTCTTGGTCAACAAACCATTGAAGTAACTCTATACACTTTTCGTCATATAATGGCTCACCACCTCGTAGAGCAACCCACTGCAAATTACGAAAAATACGAGGGTCGTCAAACAAGTTATCCATGAATGAAGCATCCGCTCCGTGATAACCAATTTGCTCTTCTTGCCAATACTCTGGCATTTCACGATTAAGTTTCTTACCATCTTTAGTCCATCCTGTACTCACAAACGGACGGCAATGTATACACGCCAAGTTACACTTATTAGATAGTGTAAAGTCTAAGTAACGAATATCTGGGATACTGTCTACATCTAGGTCAACACTTGCTTCACGAACATCTGTGTCTAGTTTATCCCAGAAATACATACGACGGCTTCTGCCGTTCTTTTCTTTTTTAGCACAAGTCTTGCAACTGTCTGGAATAATACGTGCTCTATGTGCTTCTCTTAATGCCCGATAAGGTTCAGACTTCAGTATCTTGCTAAGTGGCTTTTTAGTTATGTTACCAAACGTATCACCTTGGTAAATAATGTCGGGTATTACTTTGCCACCCCATTTAATGGTAAGGGCATGCCATGGTGCTAGACATGTCGGCAACTCTTCTCGGTCTAAGTATGGATTTCTATATCGGGTCATCGTTTACACTGTACTCCGCATTCTTTTTTGCATATTATTAATTTCGCTGATTCAACTTGGTCTTCTAATGTGGTTGTCCACCACTCACTTGTAAGTATATCCCGCAATGAGTTAATCTTTACATTTGAATGTTTTAATAAATTTGGGTTATGAGTAATAAAATCTATTTCGTCTTTATAAAATTCTTTATCATCTATATCTATGTCATATGTAATAGCTGATGGCGCAGTATGACAACATGGCCAGACATTGCCCCAAGCATCTATTTGTATACCGCCTTCAACATACCATTCACACTGAGAATCTACAGCAGGCAAGTCTGGCATAGACGGTATTTTTACAATAGAAGCTAATTGATTAGGACTGGCGGATATTTCGTCAACATAATCATCATATACAACATTGTCAGTTGTTATTTCATAACTTGAATCATCCAATGTTACGTTCATATATTTAGTATGACTTTTTCTAGTCAAAAATCTGCGACAGCCATACTCTTTTGCCAAATGTCTTGCTTCGTCTATTTGATGACGATTATGGTCAAATATGGTCATCATCCATCTAGCAGAACCGCCGCCTGATATAAATGCTCGCATGTTTTCTATAACACGCTCATAACTTGTTGCAACTCTGTATAATGAATGTGTGTCTGCTAACCCATCAATTGCAAAAATCATAGAATGCGGATAAGGTGCCATTGTTTCACCTAATTTCTTCCACCATTCGGTTGTCCTTGGTCCTCCATTAGTATGCATATTGATACATACATGTGGAAAATGCACATAGAACTCATTTATCATTGGAACTAAATCTGGATGCATTGATGGGTCACCAAATGAACCATTAAACACAATCTCCGTTAAATTGGGAAATTGTCTGAATCCAGTGTCATCTTGACATAGGTTGTACCATTCTTTACTGGAAAAATGCTCAAGAGTAAGATACTTGTTTCTATCAAGGTCATCAGTCCGGACACAACCAGGACATTTTGCATTACAATGTGATGTTATATCTAATTGAATCCTGCGTATTCTATTAATCCAATCCATTATTTTATACCACACTTATGAGCACATATTTCCCATCTTTTGTGTTTGATGGCATCATCAATTTCAATACTGAAGTATGGTCCTTCTAGTATTTCCTGAAGTGAGTTATTACTTAAATTATTAGACATGAATCCGTAGTTTGTCCAACAATCTGTGATTGGTTTAGTCTTTATCTGAGTCTCACCACTAACATGACAACAAGGCCAGACGTAGCCCCATGGGTCAATTTGTATATGTCGTTGTTTATACCAAATACAACCATGCTCTACATACTCATTAAATTTTACATCCATGTTAGATTCGTAAAACATTGTTGTTTCAAATAAATCATCGCGCTCATCATAACAAGTTGTGGTACATCTTGCCGCGCCTGCTGGGTCATATACAGTACGAGTATAACTCTTTCTACTTCTAAATGAAGTAAATCCGTATTCTTCCGCAAGCATCTTGGCTTGGTGAATTTCATCAACATTGTGGTCAAATACGGTCATAACCCATTGTGCATTACCACCACCATCAATGAATGCTAGTGCATTTTCTATGACACGGTCATAATCAACATCAACACGATATTTTTCATTTGACTCCCGTGTTGTGCCATCTATACCAAACTTTACAAAGTGACTCTTGTACGTGCTTAACACACTACCCAATGAGTGCCAAAACTCAGTGTTTCTCATGCCACCATTGGTATCAATTATAACACGAATATCAGGGAATGTCTGCACAGGATATTGCAACATTTCTACAATATCTTTATGCATCATACTATCACCCCAGTTTCCATTTAATACCAAGGTGTCTATCTGTGCTTCAACTAGGTCTTCAGTCCATAGTCTTTTCCACACATGTTTGTCAAAGTGAACCAATGACATATTTTTGTTTTTATGTTCTGTTCGGCGACAACTATGACAACCAGCATTACAATAACTGCTAATGTCAATGTCCAGTTGTCTTATTGTGTCCCACCAGTTCATTTATGTTGATAACCTGTCCATGAACAAATATTGTTCCCATTCAACTAATGCGTCCGCATCAAAATATGCGTATACTGATATTGTCTTCTTAGAAGATTGGTCATTGAATGTTTCTTCTATTGTTACATTTGTTGTAAGTGTTTTTGCTTTTGTCACATGCTCATGCCTTAATGCTTCTATCAGCATTAATCCACCTTGCTCTCTATATGATTCTTGCGCAGATAAATTGACAAGATCCCAGTATGACACCGTATGTTGGTGAACTAGGACCTTAGTTACATTCACTTTATGTAATCCTCGCAATCGCCTTCACGCTGTACATCACTCGTTAGACAGTGAATGCCACCATCCCAGAAGTATTGATGCCTGAAACGCCAGTGAATTACTGTGATACCTAACTTCTCTAACTGTGCTTCAACTACAGCATTCTTACCAGTCATAATAACAGTTTTTTCATCAATACTCAAGCAGTTTACATCAAATACCGATTCGTCTGCATAACCAATCCAATGTGATAACCACTTGCTTACATACTCTTGATGGAATCTACGCTTACGAGTATTCAAGAAATCTTCTGGCATATCGTGGTCATCTTCTACCTCAATAATGTGCCAGTTACGCATTTCTTCTGGTACCCAATTCTTATTCCAAGTCATTAGAACACCTGGCGCAAGTAACGCAATCTTACCGTCAATGTGACCACCTACTGGAATGTCTAAGAATCGTGTGCCAGGATAACGAGTGCTAATCTCACGCTTCATCCATTCTTTACCTAACAGTGTGCCTTTGCCACGCTTGTTGTCTTCTTCATAAGCAGCACTAAACAATACAGTGTTACCACACTTAATCATATTAGCCGCATGGTACATAACTCGGCCTTTCTCAGAAAAGTAGTCGTACTTCTTGCCACTCTCTACCATGACTGAAGGCATACTAACCCAATCAGCACCGTGTTGGAACCACTTACTTACATGGTCGTAGTATGCTAGATTTTCATAGTATCGGTTATCACTACCTGTGAATGTCTCAAAGATAGTGTGACCATATGGCATCAATGTATCACGAGGCATGAGAGGATGGTTAGGGAATCCACAATGCATCCATGGTAGTTGCACTTGCTCTTCGCCAGTGATAGTGAAGATATTTTTAGGACGTACAACTTCAACACCCAAGTCTGTTAGAATTTTCTCTAGAACTTGAATATCTTCTGCTGTCTCTTCAAATATTTGGCGCATTACGGTTCGTGTTTCTTCGTCTTTGTGCCAATCAAATGTTTCTGGTGGGAATGGTGCGCCAAGCACTACTCGTTTGAGTGGTTGAAACTCACTCCAGGCGTTTACTGGTTTCATAATATTCTCTTATTTAAAATTCTGTATTCTGTCTTTAAGACATAACTCTGGATTCAATAGATTGTGTTTAGGTATGTCTGCTTCATAACATTGTAACTTACTGCCAAAGATAATCTGGTGTGTAATCCACTGTGCGTTAAACATCCATATATCACCTGGGTCAAATGTTATGTAATGTAACGGATGGTGAAACTGGTCCCATCGTTCTTCGTTCCATACACAGCGATTACGCATTTCGGTAATAAATCGGTGTGTGTCAGACTTGTCTAACTCGCCGAGATTAAACTTGTCGTAGTACTGTGTATACATTTGCTCTAGGTCTGGTCCAAATGTTAACACACGAGGGCGCTTCTTGTCAAGTTGTACAAACATACGAATCTGCTGGTCTTCACCTGTGTGGCTTTCTGTAAGCTCGTCCAAGTGTAGTTTGTTTTCTACCAGCATATTGTACCGGTGGCTCAAACATCGCTCCTGCGCGTCCTTGTAGCGTGGAAACAGTGTATTAAAGAACTCGTCCCAACCTTTGTTAGCCTCTTTGTGCTTTTTAGTGAATTCGTCTATTTGCTCTTCAGACCATCCACGCTCCGTACGCATTCTCTCACGCTTTTTAATGTGACTATTGTACCAGGGCATAATCCACTTGTTGCCTTCAATGACCCAATCATCAAGGTCATCGTAATAATCATAGTCAAGATTATGTATAGTAAGGCCTTTAATAACAACAGGCCAACCACTCTCAAAGGCATGATATAGTTCCTCCGTATCAGCTATTTCATTGATATCAGAAACATGGAACATATGTACTTTGAAGTCATCTTTTGCTACGCTATCGTATGCTATACGGGTCATAGGTCATCCTTGATTCGTTGAAACTCTGGGCATACATCATGTACACTAACATTACGCCACTTGTCGTATGTTTCTGTTACTTTAACATACATACGCATTTCATTGGCATCATATTGGTGCTCTGGGTCTTTGCCAAAGTTTATGATATCCATTAGATGTTCCTCGTAGTCCTCGTAAAGTCTAGAATCCTTAATCTCATTGAGGAAATCTAATATTTGTTGCTCTTGCTCATCACGCATCCACTGTGGTGAATACGCCATAGAATAGTATCGTGGTTCTACTAACTGATTGGTACTAATACCAATACCACGGTAGTTATTCTCAATAATATAATCGTGTAGTTTGCGCCATAGTGGTACCATGTGTAGTGCGTTTGTGATTGTATTCACAGTTGACACACGAACACGGATACGCTTTCCTTTCGGTGTATTAGCAAAGTCTACAAGTTTAGTAAACTTGTCCCACACGCTGTCCCAGTTGCTTGGAGGGCGTAGATAGTCGTTCATTGCGCCTTCACCTTCCAGTGAACAGTTTACAATGACTCGCTCAAACTTACTAAGTTGCTCTAGCCACTTGTCCTGCATATTGGTAATGTTCGTAAAGAAACTTAATTCAATATGCTCCGCATGACCAGTTTCAGTTGCTATGTCAAGGAGTTTGAACATATCAGGAGCAACTGTAGGTTCGCCACCAATCATTTTGATTTTACGAACTTTGGGAATCATCTTCTCAAAGCTAGTCCAATCAATACCTGGTTGTAACAATGCCCGTTTCTTATCGGCAATGTTATTCTCCCAGTCATGGTGATTGATTGTGTAACCAGCATTAGCCATTTCTGCTCGCTCAACACTCACAAGATGGCTGGCTTCTTTATTACACATCTGGCATGCCAAGTTACATAGATTGCCTAATCGGAAATCAAACTGGAGGGGCTGGTCAACTTCCCAATCGTATACACTAGCTTTTTCAACTATGTCATCAATGACCGGCGCCCATACTTTGTTTTCCCATTGGCGTGAACTTCCTATGCCATTCCGCTCAAGTCGTTCACATTCAACACATTCAGGCAACCATTCGCCTTGGACCATACGCTTGCGAACATCTTTAATGTATTCGTGATTCCAAGTACCGTCGATGCCTAGTTGCTCTTGATTGACAGTTTCATGTCCTACATCTTTAGGTTCTTTAGCCATACAACATAAACGATATCTGCCACCGTTATATGTACTATATTGAACAAATGGCAATGCGCAAAATCCGTTATCTTTATCTATGTTAGACACTCAATTTCTCCATGAATAACTCATAACCTTTTGCTACGTTTTCATCCCAGTCGGCTGGCGCATCACCATTGGCATTATCCGAAATAAACTTGTATATCTGAATATCTTTAATGCCGTATTGTTTGGCCGCTTTGACAATAGCATATGCTTCCATGTCTACTAGGTCAGATACAAGCTCTGGCATACTCGTAACAAAGTTATCACCTGTACTCAGTGAAGGGCCTTCTACACCAAGATTGATAACCACATGCTCTTCATCAGATGGCGTTTTGCCTATGTCATACCCGATTGGAGTACAGTCCATATCACGTTGCATAACACAACTAACACGATGTAGTCCAGCTCCATATTCTTCTGGATTAAGTGTGCCTGCTGTACCGTAGTTGATTACGGTGTCTGGCTGATACTTGATAAGCGCGGCTACTGTTGTCATAGCCGCATTCACTTTTCCTACACCAGTTATCACCTTCACATATGGTTCCGGTAGCTCAACTGGCAACTCCTCATCTAATGCAACGAATACTGGTGTTAGTTTCATTGTTCATCTACCTCAGAAAATATAGCTGCCATATCTGGGAATGTGTCGTAGAAACTGGTACCACGAGACTTATCAAGTGCCTCTAGATATTCTTTAGTTTCTGGCAAACGATTACTCCAATCATCTGATTTCATGAACTTAATCATACCTTCTAGTCGCTTGATACCGTAACTAGCTTCACGCCATTTCTCGTATGTTACTTTGCCTTTATGCCAAGATGGTACTCCTAGCTCCCAGTTTTCTTCCCACCAAGGATAGAACTCTTTATACTTGCGCTCACACTCATCTTTGAACCAATCAGGCAGAACTTTAACGTTTAGATACGCTGGCCAATATACAAAGTGATAGTTCACACCACCTGCGCCAAATGGCCACATGTTAATCTTCTTGAATCCTTGTGTGAGTTTCCATTTGATAAAGTCTGGAATGTAGTAGATGTTTAGAGCATTCACAGCACATGCCACAGTAACTTCTACGTTGTTGGGAGTTTCATTGTCTAGAATATGGAATACTTCATTAGTACGTGACCACTTACTTGGGTAACGAATGTACTCGTTCATTTCTTCAATGCTATCCACTGAATAGTGAAAACGAACTATCTTGAAGTGTGACCATAACTCAAACAAGTCTTCGCGCCACTCAATACCATTAGAGTTGTAGCGAACTTCCATGTCCTTAGCATAACCTTGTTTGATACACTCTTCCAGAATCTGATAATGCTCTTCAATAATTAGTGCTTCGCCACCAGCAAAGTACAGTTGCTTCATGTGCGGCACTTGTTTGTAGAACTGTTCCCAGAATACTGGATTATTCTTGTGCCAGTTGTATGATGAACCGTTCACTGAACCTTTATCTTGCCACTGCCAGATTTCACGAAGTTGTTTGTTCTTCAGTGTAGGATATACTTCCTTCCACTCTTTAACCCAACCCGATGAATCGTGTGGCGAGCACATTACACATGCTAACTGACACTTAGTGCCGAAACGTAGGTCAATATAACTGAGTTGTGGTGGCACTTCACCATCTTCTGTGGTGTCGTTTAGAAGTTGCTCTAGGTCTACACGTTGCTTCCAGTATGCTGTCTCCCACATACGCTTGGAGTTGTGACCAGCCGCTTCTTCTTCATAACACTTGCGACATGAAGCTGGCTTCTCACCATTCATCATCATCTTACGAACTGACTTCATGTACGTACTGTTCCATGATGATACAAAGTCACTCACGTTAAGATTGTTAGGCTTACCGTCTTCGTCTTTAAGTACGCCGACATTACCGCCGCCTATCTTATCATTAGTTGCTGCTACCGAACTCGCATTCGCGGTACAGCATACACGCATTTGACCGTCTGGGCGCGTAGATAGGTGAATCCACGGCAGAATACAGAAAGTATCCGACGGGTCGGGTATTTGATTATCGTTTGACATAAGTCCTCTTTATATTTTGTATTTTGAATCTTTAGAGCCTGCGCGTATGATACGCCAAGTCTCCTCGCTACCATGTCCTGTTAGTTGTAGCGCCATGCGTCTATGCCAACTACCATTCCATGTAACGTGAGGAAGTGTACTCCACTCCCAAGCAAATATAGTTCCTGCTACCCATTGAGTATACACTATATTTCCGAATTGCGCAATCTGTCCTGGTTGCCAATCTTCTAACATTATCAAAAAACGAACCGCGTCTGGTTCTTGATATTTGAAGTCTGGACTCAACACACGTTCTTTTCGTGGATTGCCAGGCAGATTATCTATATGCCACATAAGCTGGTCATTTGGCATTTGCTCATCTAGTTTTTTCTGAAATGGTTTATCCATGTTGTACTGAAAAAACTGGGTCATTGCTTCTATCTTTGGCAACTCAGACTCGTATCCTTTGAACTTAAAATGTGAAAAGATACGAGCATCTGGCTTGCCATCTGGATTCTCTGCGTCTTCCAGAATGTGACCTTTACTGACTTCATTAGCCGCAAAGTTATAGCCTTGTTTATTATAGGCTTTGTCACCAAAATGCTCACTTAAGTCGCCGCGTAGTTTTGTTATTTCGTCAGTCCAGTCGCCTTCAAATACGCCTACTATTTTTGCGTATTCTCCTTCCTCGTCGGTACGAAAGTTATCAAAATGCCACGGGCTCTTAAATGGGCTGAGTTTCATTAATTGGGAATCCTTGCTACTGCGAAATAGATATCTGGCCCATTTGCTGTTAGTGTTTCAGCAATATCTGTATTGGCGCCTTCAATGTATTTAGCAAGCTCACTAGGACTATATTGTTTAAAATTCAGCCCTTTGCGAATAGCAAAATCTGTAATCTTTGCTGATTCAATATAAAGTAGATTACGCATGGTATTATAATCTGTATATCCAGGACGATAATCGGGATAATGACCATCACTGAAATCCATTACTTCACTCCACCACGCAAATGACTTTTGTGGTTCACGATAGATTAACACCATGTAGTCACCAGGAAAATTATTCCATATGTAGTCTAGATTAAACTTACGTGCTAAGAAGTGAGATTTGATGATGCGATATCCTTCGCCCGAGAATACAGCGTTGATATCGTTTTGAAGTTTGCTTGGTTCTACAAAGTTGAAGTCAATCCAATCTTCGCCACAGCCCATACCAGGTCCAAAGTAAGAACCACGATGACCGTTGTTTGAGTCAGTGGGTGTCTTTGCTCGGTGGTACATTGTACGTTCTGGAGTTTCATCGGTGCGGTCAGCATCTAAGAATTGACGCATCTGGATATCAACACCACTCCATTTACTACCGGGAATACCGGTAAACCATATATTTTTTGTCATGTGAATAAAAAAGGCGGGACAATGCCCGCCCCTCATGTTGGGAATGTTTAGCTAATCATTCGTTAACAAAAAAGCCCTTTAGTACACTTTCTACAGTTGCACTAACATCTGCTTTGATACTGTCGTAATCTAAGGTGATAGACACATCGGCAATTTCGTCCCTTTCAATACCTTCTAACAAATCCATTTCATTATCGGCGGCTTGTATTTCCTCTTGTGACATATCTAAAATTGAACCATCTACTAGATGAATTTTTAGTGTGTTCACATAATCAAAAGGTACTCGTTCAAACGATACTTCTTCGAATATTTTGTCAAACGATCTATCTTTGCGCTCAATTGCCATATTATTTCCCTCAGGTTAGGCAGTCTGTTTTGTTTTTCTACCACGCTTTGGCTTCAATTCTGGTGCCATAGCAATAGCTTCCTCCCGCAAACGTTTAGCTTCTGCTTCAAACTGCTCGGCTTGCGATAACATGCCACGAGCAATGTCAACGTCATTAATAACACCGTCTGACGGAGATTGAATAGCAGCCGATTCATCTTGAATTTGCTTATTCGCCATTTCCATCTGTGTGTCATCAGGTTTAACAACGTCAGTGTCACCCGTTTGTTCACGTATAAGAGTATTTAGCTCATCTAGTCTAATTTTGCTGTTTCTGTCTGGTACCATCATTACATTACTAGTAGATTGCTTTTGTAGCAATCTTCGTTTATGTAGTGCTTGTAGCATGTTTGAACCATCTGTGAATACCGAACGTTGCGCATATTCATAGAAGTTAGCGGCGGCTTGAGCGCCAGGTGATTCCACCGCGTTGATAATATCTTGATGCATCCAGTCAACTAGACCATCAGTGTCTACTACTAGACAATTATCTGGCTCTCCCGGAATTTCACGGAACACTACCACTACTCGGCGTTGAGTATTGATAAGTTGTCCTACGTGTTTAAGTGTTCGTGCCATTTGTTTCTCCTTGTTGGGTTAAAGAGGAAGCTTATGCTTCCTCTGCGCCTTCTTCTGCTTCTTGTGGCGGAGCAATAGCCTTGATAATAGCAACTAGTTTGTTGAACTGGCTGCCTACAGTCTCAGCTTCAGCACCTTTGAAAGCACCACGTTGTACTGCTAGATCAATGATGTTAGCAGTTAGTGTTAGGTCTTGAAGGGTAAGAGTTGCTTGCTCTTGTACTTGTTCTACGTTATCAGACATTATAAATCTCCTCTGTTAATGTCAATATTATACTGTTGCGCTATCTAATGATAGTTTGACAACATATAAATTCTTTTTAAATTGGTCTAAATCCTGTGGATATTCAAACCACATTTGATATAACCGATTTCTGGTTATTTCTCTTATATGATACAATCCCATCATGTCTTTTGTCAAGTCTGTCCAATCAAATTCTTGATTTTTTTCTATCATTAACATAATGCGGGTTCGCATCATTTTTTCAATTAATGGTGTTCCGCTAAGTAGTTTAAGGTCTTCTTCACTCAAACTACCCGCATTTTCTACTATTCTAATTGTCATAGTGTACCGTTACTCCGAATGGCGCCTGAATACTATGGCTTGGGTTACTGTGAACTACAAATAGTGTATCACAGTAATCTGGATTGCCCCAACTATCCCATGGGTAGCCATCTGTGAACATTACCAACTGGTCAGGCTCAATACCTTCCTCTTCAAGATGATTGAACACAGCACGGAAGTCAGTGCCACCACCACCCTGTAGCTCATACTCAGACATTGAGCGACCATCATCAGATGTAAACTCATCTTCGCCATACACACGGGTATCAAACTGTACAACATGAATTTTGTAGCTAGTGTATTGGTCCATGATACCCTCAACTTCCGATAGAAAGTCTCGGAGCATTTCCTGACTGATAGAGCCAGAGGTATCAAGTGCTACAGCTATATTTAGCTCTTCATCCTTATTCATACCAGGAAAGATAACTTCACTTGAGCGTTTAGATGGACGCATAAAGGTGAAATCATTCTTAAGTGAAGATTCCAGATTAACACGGAGAACATCACGCCAATCCATCTTAGGCGCTGTTAGCTCGTTAATCATGCGCTTAACCTGGTCGGGTACATCACCACCAGCCGCTTGTGAAGCCGCAATAGCTGCCTGCTTGATTTCATCAGCCAGAGCCTTGCGCTCTTCCTCAGTCATTTGACCAGGGCCATCTTTGCCTGCGCTTTCGCCGTCTTCACCATCACCATCGCTGATTTCTATATGTACATCCATAGACTGACCTTTAACGCCGTCTTCTATGAGTTTATCATAAATTTCGTAAGAATTCATGCCTTGGTATTTCCAATCAAGACACATTTCGCCGCCATTCAACATCTCAGATGTAATAGGGTCGCCAATTTTCTGTTCAACCAATGTCATATTGATGTTGTAGTCAGCAGCCATGTTATATACTTGCTTGTCACGGTCACCAACAGAGGTCATATGGTCAAATACCATGTGTAATACTTCGTGGCCGACCAAGAAGTCTAACATAGGGTCAGTCAAACGATTAACAAACTCACGATTGAAAAAGAAGTGACGACCATCTGTGGCAGCAGTAGGCAACCAATCGCTGGCATCCTGAATACGAAGACGCACAGCCAGATTGCCAAAAAATGGTTTAGTCAACAGTAGTCTGACTCGGGACTGTGTGATTCGTTCTTCTGCGGTCTTAGCCATCTAACTATCCTCTTATTAACTTACTTTACCAGTATAACAGGTTACAAACATATGTCAACACTTAATTTGAATAACATAGCCTCTTCGGCCTTCTTAAAGAATAAATGATGTGTATCATCAGGCTCAGCATACTTGTTAATGTGCCAGTCCTGCATAAACAGATTTTCTTTACACCATTTTGTAGCACTGCGCCAGTCCGAAACACGCACTCGCTCGCCATCAGGCAACCAACGCATCTTGTATTCATACACATTAGCAGGAGTCCAGTTAATGTTATCCAATCCATACAACCGTATGTTAGTGCGTTGTCTAGGATTGTATTTAGACAGGTCTACTTCCTGTCCTTCTTTTAATTTCGGTGTCAAATAAGTATCTTTCATAGGTATATATTATAGTAGGTGTTAATTTTTGTCAAGTATAAATACTTATATAATCAAAAGGAATCAATCATGGAATACAAATGTTCTCAAGATACTATCATATTTGACGAGACTACGATACCATACAATAAAATAGGCATTAAACTTAGTGGAGGTGCTGATAGTGCGATTGTACTGTACATGCTGGCAAAATATATCATGGAAGAGCGTGGTCCTGAAAATATTGAACTCCATGTCATAACGTGTAACTCTGTAGAAAAAATGTTTCAAGTTCATCATGCCAAAAAGGTTATGAACAAAGTATCGGAACTAACAGGTATAACATATACAAAGCATCATACTGCCGAAGTTAGTGCTGAAACAGATGAATCTTATATAGGTGGCCAGCGAGAACTAATGAATCTACTATATATGACGGGTGTTATAGAATGCAATCTTAATGGAGTAACTGCCATTCCTCATCCCGATGATTGTCATGAAATGAATGAAGGATTGGTGGGACAAATAATAGATGAACGAGTCCGAAATGGTAATATAAAGCCACACATGTCTGGCAAAGCATTTAGACCACTAATCAACGTAGATAAACGTGGTGTAGCGGAGTTATATCAAAGTCTTGGTGTAGAAGAAGAACTTTATCCAATCACTCGCTCATGCGAAGGCAATCGTGATACCAATAATATAGAGCATCAGTGTGGCGAATGTTGGCCTTGCAGAGAGCGAAAATGGGCATTTGGATATTTAGAATAATAAAAAAGGGAAGCTACTGCTTCCCTTTTTAATGCCCGCGTAAGTTAATTAACCTATGTGACCTGGGCAACAGCCACATAGGCGAGGGGATTATGCGTCTAGTACTAGACGACCGTAACGCTCAAAGTATTCCTGGAAGCGTTCAATCTTATCCTGCTTAGGAATAAGTTTGTAATTCTGCATGGCAACTCGTGAAGCCATGATGACCATTTCAGTCTCAAAGTTGTCCATCATGAAGCTAATGAAGTTTGAGAACGACTTGTGGAAGTTATCCATAGTCTTCTCTTTTTCAGCATTCATGCTACGCTCTTTTAACTCGTAACATAATGAAGTAGCTAGAGCATACATAGCCGATACTTCAGTAGTATCCATTTTCTTAACTTTGCCATCAAGAACCTGGCTTGGGTCTGGCAAATCACCAGCAATCTTACGATGTGCCATAAACTTGATTGCTGTACCTTCACCAACACAACCAGCAACAAGGTCAGTTTCAAGTGACTCTGGCAGGTCAGACTCTTCTAGCATCTGACTAACGAAAGTCCATGAGCGTGGAGTAGCAAAGCCACGCGAGCTAGATTTAGGGTCAAA
>Ga0102951_1000512_pt1 | contig 13942 bp, 18 predicted proteins | sample SalPonA_B_H2O_MG_FD_78507 | JGI IMG/M metagenome (GOLD analysis project Ga0102951, IMG submission 78507) | Water microbial communities from South San Francisco under conditions of wetland restoration - Salt Pond MetaG R2A_B_H2O_MG | ecosystem: Environmental > Aquatic > Non-marine Saline and...
AATAAATAAAGGTTAGGGATGATTAAAAATTTCTATAAAATATTTTCTATAGGTATTTTAGGTATTTCGATGGTGGGCTGTGCTGGGACAGGTTCAGTAAACGGAGTGTATCCTAGCGTTAGCGGAGCAAAGAAAGATATAGCCAGTGCTGTTGAATATCAAAATAAGATAGGAACTATATTGACAACCAGGGGTGATCTTAATAAGGCGAAAAAACCGTTCTTAAAGGCTATTGAATTAGATCCTAAATCCGCAGATTCATATGCTGGACTTGCTGTTATTTTTCAAATTGAAAAGGACGAAGTTGAAGCGGACAAGTACTACAATTTAGCGCTAAAGAATAGTCCAAACGACCCAAGAATCAATAACAACTACGGTCAATTCTTATTTAATAGTGGAAGATTTATTGAGGCGTGCGATAAATTTGAGATTGCCTCTAAAGATAAGTTTTATGATAAACGAGAGATGAGTTTATTAAATCTAGGTAATTGTCAGCTTAGGACATTTAAGCCCAGAGCGGCGACGGAATCATTTGAAACTGTTACAAACATAAATCCAAATAATAGTTTTGCTTATCTTGGAGTTTCTAAGGCAATGTTTGATAGGAATAGGCTAATGGATTCAAAGGTAAATTTAGAGATATTCAGATCGAAGTATGGTTCTCATACTAAATCAAGTGCAAAGCTTGGTCTAGATATTGCTACCAAAGAAAATGAATTGGCAGAAATCAAGAAATACGAGTTGATGTTGGAAAACATTTTTAATGATAGTTGAGAAATCAAAGGTTATATCTGTTGATAGAAAAAGCATGGATAAAGACTCACTTTTTTCTGTGGTCACTAGAAGTAGTGATTTTAAAGTCGGCTCTATGACTAGCAGAGATGAAGAATCTACGCTGAAGATTGGAGATCATGTAGATGTATTTCTTTTAGGTGAAGATTCTATACCTTTTGGAATATATAAATCAGAAGATAATACATTCACATTCAGTAATCATAAAAAAGGGAGGGATGTTTTGCCGTTTTTTATGTATTTATTATTATGGATACCGTTTGCAGGTGCATTCATTGTGGAGGCTGCTTATGATTTGTTAAAAAGCCATAAAAAGCTAGTTCAATACAATGATTCGAATATTATTAAAAAACTTAAAATTTCATTATTCGGATCTTTATCATCAATAATTATATCTGCCTTAATTATTTTTATGTATTTTATTGGAAACATGAAGTTTATGCTTTTAATAGCAATATTTAACTTTGTTTTTCTAAGCATTATACTATTTTTCTATAATAGAATCTTTTCATTACTGCTAAAAAATGACATAAATTCTGTTAGAAAATATATTTATGATAATTATTATATTGATTTTAAAATGTAATATTATTAACATTGTGTTGTTATAATTAAAATAATCGGAGAAAACCTAATGAAATTTAACAAACTCAAGAAAGGATTTACGCTCATAGAGTTAATGATAGTGGTTGCAATCATTGGTATATTGGCGGCAGTAGCGATTCCTGCTTACCAAGATTACACTCAGAGAGCGAAAGCAGGATCTGGGCTTCAAGCTATTGCATCCTGGAAGACTTCAGTTGCTTTGTGTTACCAGCAAGAGGGAGCATTGGCTAGCTGTGATGCGGGAGCTAAAGGTGTGCCTGCGAATGTAACTGATGGAAGTATTAATTACGTGAAAAGCGTAACTACTACTGATGGAGTTATTGACGTTGTTCTTGAAGCCCAGCTTTCAGCTGGTGGTGATGCTGCTGTAAAACTTACTCCATCTGCTGGAGCAGGTAACATCAGTTGGACAATGACTGGCACTGCATGTACCGACGCAAGAAACTTACTTAAATGTAGCTAATAAAAAATGTTAAGGAAGCCAGTTGTTAATCGAGATACATGGGCTAGATTAGTGCCCATTTCAGCTCTTTTGTTGATCTTAAATCTCTGGCTTTCACACATTTTAGTTTCTGGTGATTTAAATATTAGAAGTCTAACCCCGTATACTACATTGTTTTCTTTTTTAATTACAATTGTAGTATACGGGATTCTTTTTAGACCTTCTCAAGCGATAGTTAGAATGTCTGTTAAAAAAGACAGCGAATTGCATGTAAGAAAAGAATCCTTCGTAATTGTTTCTATTTTCTCATCAGTAACGCTATTAATTGGCATCTATATTCTTACAAATCATCTTCATAGAATGATGTGATTACTTGAATTGATGTGATTACTTGAATTTTGCAATAATATCGCTGTAGATACCTTTTTCATATTTTGACTCTTCAAGAGTAAACATGACCATGTGGTTTTCACCATTTGAGTTAATCATAGCAACTACGTTAACAATATCATCTTCGCCTTCTTTAGCAGTGATGTAGTCAATTCTATAACCCGCAAATTCAACATTTTTAATCTCAGTATGGTCAAGAATAGTCCACGATTCTTTGTCAGCTCTGTAAAGAGCACCCAGCAAAAGATCTTCTATGTTTGTTTCACCCAAGTACCTCATAACACCTAGATAAGATCTGTTGGTTTCACTAAACAAGTAGATGTATTCAACACCTTCCTCTCCGCCTTTAATACCTTTATCAAAGACTTTCCATTCATCAGACGTTACCATCCCGCCTGCCAGATTTACATAATCATCAGGTGTAGATTCAATTACTTCTGGAACTTCAAAATCTATAGCTTCAGATGCACTAACTGAAGAGGTTGCTAATAAATTCCCTGCGATTAATGTGCATAAAGCTAGTTTTTTAAGTGGTTTAAGCATTAGATTACTCCTTTTTATTTATAATAAACAAACAGTATTAAAAAGTAAATAGAAATATTGACAAATGTTTAAATTAAAGTAATAATTTAACTGTCAACAACTAGATATTAACCTATTTTAATTGAAGATCAAGCAGATAAGGTTGTAACGTGATGAAAACAATACTTTCAAAAGCTGTTATAAAATTTATGTTAATGGCTTCTGTTGTAGCTTCATGCAATGTTAGCGCAATCGACAATGTAAGTGTTCTTGAAGCACAAGAAATTGAAGCAATAAAGAAAGACTTATCAACAATATTTAATTTAGACCGTGAAGAGGCTGCTAAGTTTTCCTCTTGGATTAGATCTGCGTATGTGGGTAGCGAAGGTAAAGTAAATTATAGTCATATAGTGGCAGTTATATATGTTGAATCAACATTTAGAGAAAGCGCTCGGTCACATGCTGGTGCAATAGGACCTATGCAAGTAAAGCCTTTCTTCTGGAAAGAGTGGTGTGGATTGGATGTTTCTCGACCCAAAGAGAATATTGAGTGTGGTGCAAAAATATTAGGGCATTATGCTTATGAATATTGTGATGGTGACTACAATTGTGCTTTTCAGATGTACAACGTAGGTCCTTCTGGTTACATGGAGAGTGAAAATGATGCTGCTAAGATTCGGTATCTCAATAAAATAAATTTAGCTTTAAAAATGATTGAGAATAGTGTTGTGCTTAATGAAAAAGGTTAGATTTAAAAAGAGCAAATATCTTATTATATTAATGTCGTCAATTTTCATCTCACATTCTTATGCTGAAGATTTTGAAGATATAAAAGATTTCAGGTATGAATCCTATAGAGAATTGAAGATAAAATTAATTGATGACAATGTTACTGCTTTAGAAAAATACAAAGGTTCGGAAAAAGAACTTAAATTCACTTTCTTGAAGAAGGACTTTAAAACCAACGTTTCAGTCACAGCACTGCAAGACGATGTTAAAAGAACTGTCATCGAGCTCTATGATCTTAAAGAGATAAACCTTCATGATGTTCTTAATTGGGTACGAGCAAGCTATGGCGAGCCTCACAAATCCATTAGTAAAATAAGAGTATCTGACGAAATCGAAAATGAAATTCATACGTGGGACTTTAATGATTTTAACATATCCCTTATGTATAATAATTTTAGTAAAAGAAAAATTAACATATTGATCGAGAATAAAAAATGGAATTAATAGATTCAATTAGAGGTATTTACCTAGATAACCCATCTATTGTGTATGTTTACGTGGCATTATTGGGGCTTTTCATGGGAAGCTTTATTAATGTTGTAGCAGCAAGACTTCCTCTCATTATGCATAGAGAGTATCAAGAGGAAATAAAAGAGTACTTAGAGGAAAATGGTGGAACGTGTGATTTTGAAAACAAAAAAACGCTCCCAAAAACTCTATGGGGTCGCTCGGAGTGTCCACATTGTGGTCACAAGATATCAGCTTTAGAAAACATCCCCATTATCAGTTATCTAGCTCTAAGAGGGAAGTGCAAAGGGTGTTCTTCTAGAATATCGATTAAGTACCCAATCGTAGAGATACTAACGTCTACTCTTTCTATTCTAGTTGTTGTGTACAATGGAATTAGTGTTGATACACTGCTTGGATTAGCATTTGTTTGGTTGATGATTCCTGCGGTATTAATTGATTTTGAAGAGCTCGTTCTCCCTGATTCTATGAACTTTATGCTGTTGTGGATTGCGATATTAACTGCATTAGTCGGAAGGGGAGTAACGCTTGAAGAGGCTGTGTTAGGCGCAGTGGCGGGCTATCTTTCTTTGTGGTCAATTTATTGGGCATTCAAGCTAGCAACAGGGAAAGAAGGAATGGGTTATGGAGATTTCAAGCTTATGTCAGCATTGGGAGCAATACTTGGACCTCTATCTTTACCGTATATTGGGTTGATTGCTGTTATAGTCAGCATTGCTGTAATGATGTTGGCTAAATGGACATACAAAGGTAACAAAGCAATTCCATTTGGACCTGGACTAGCTGTTTCAGGGTTCATACTGTTTATGGTTCAATCGGGCATGGATATTCCTATTTTAGACTATTTATTAAAAGGTGTTGTATGAGTAATATTGATATTCAACTAATAAAAAGAGTTGTTTTTAAAGTTAAGCCAGGTGTTGAAGAGAGTAGTGATGGGGCTGGTTTCAAAGCGTTTGTTACTATGGGAATTGACCTTCTCAACACAGATGAGTTGGCTGTCGTAGAGACTATTTTTAGAAACCCTTTGAAGGGCGATGATGCCACTATGACAATCTATGTTATGGATTTTAACGGCTCTCCTTTGCGTTTTAAGAGCGCTTTTGATGCTCGCTTGGCAGGTGAGAACCTTGCTAAGAAAGTCCCCACAATGGCAGCTTATGAGCTTCTATCGCAACATGGAATAGCCATTAATGAAAATGAAGCGAAAACCTCTGTAATTAGAATTCTTTAATTCATTGACTTATAAAGAGAAATGAAGTATAGTCAATATAAATCAGTACAAAGAAATATTTATTTAGCCAAGGAGCAATTTGATGTTTAATACAAAAACATATGGTTATGCGAGTGGAATGATGGAGCAAGGTGAGGTGTCGAATCTAAATTTTGTACCATACGTAGCAGAAGAGGGTAAGGGCGGTTCTGACATTTTCTCTAGAATGTTAAAGGAACGAGTCGTTTTCTTATGTGCTCCTGTTACAGATCAGTTGGCTAATGTGATTGTTGCCCAACTTCTATATCTAGAAGCTGATGATCCAAATAAAAAGATTTCGATGTATATTAATTCGCCAGGTGGGTCTGTGACGGCAGGTATGGCTATTTACGATACGATGAATTTTGTTAGCAGTCCAGTTGAGACAGTTGTCATGGGGCAGGCTTGCTCGATGGGTGCATTTCTTCTAGCAGCTGGTGAACCAGGAATGCGCAAGGCGCTTCCACACTCTAGGGTTATGATTCATCAGCCTCTAGGGGGTTATAGTGGTCAGGCTACGGATATTGAAATTCATACCCGTGAAATTCTAGGTATCAAAGAAAACCTAAATAAGATTCTTGCCGAAAATACAGGTCAAGATTTGGAAAAGATTAAGATTGATACAGAGCGTGATTACTTCATGTCAGCGTATGAAGCCAATGATTATGGTCTAGTTGATGAAGTTTATGACCGCCGTAAAATTTTACAAGAGGATAATAATGATTAAGAAAATTGTAACTTTGATTTTGGCTGGTGCAGTTTTTGCACCAGTCGCATTTGCCAATGGAATGCCTCAAATTCCAAGTGGTCAAGCTAACGCATCGGCAAACGATGAGCTCAGAGAGGCGCTGTTTGAGGGCATCAACGAGATTTGTGATGCTTATGAAAAGGGTCCTGTAAGAGTTTATTGTCAAGATGCTCAGTTTTACGGATATCAGAGATTTGGTAAGATTGCCATGTCTGCACTTGAGAACAAAGAGCTTGATGCTATCGTTCTAGAGTGTGTAGATCGTTTTAGATTTAGTGAAAGCATGGTGGATTACGGAATGGCTATGCGGTGTATATCTGTAAACATTGAAGGTCACGGAATTAAGGTTAATAAATAAAGAAATTTATTACGAAAAGGGGGCTTATAGCCCCCTTTTTTTCTGTTAATTTTGTCTTTTAACTTTTTCGTTTAGTTCTTCAACAATAGTTACAATTTCATTAGATCCTGAAACAATAGCTGACATTGATTCTTTAACGTTGGTTAGTTTGTTAACTGATAATTCAGATAGTTTACTAATGTCTTTTGAAAAGAGATTTATGTCATGAGATAACTCTTTATTTGTTTCCAATAGATTTAGTATATCTTCAGTTGCTGCGGAAGTTTGAATAGCAAGTTGTCTTACTTCGTCAGCGACTACTGAAAAGCCTCTTCCTGCTTCTCCAGCACGTGCTGCTTCTATTGCTGCGTTCAAAGCAAGTAAGTTAGTCTGTGAAGCTATTTGCTCTATTCTGTCCAAGAATTTTGATGCATTGCCAACATGAGATTCCATTTCAGATGTGATTTTTAGCACATCTTTTGATTTCGTAGTAATGTCATAAGAAGTGTTTAGAGTAGAGTCTATCTCACTTAAGCTAGTTTCACACGAATTTAAAGTTTCTACAGCAGTAACATGAGCATGTTGTGATGCATCCATAGTGCCTTCTGAAAGTTCAACGGCACTAGTAATATCAGTGGCGAATTTTACAACCTTAAAGACCTTATTGTTTTCGTCAACAATAGGGTTATATGTAGCCTCAAGCCAAATTGGTTTCCCTAATGAGTCTAGTCTTTTAAACTTGCCTTTGTTAATGTGACCCCTAGATAGTTCGCTCCAAAAATTGGGATTTTGATCATAGAAGTAATCTTCGCAAAACATTTTGTGATGTTGCCCTAAAACATCTGATTTATTGTATTTCATTGTGTTTAAAAAGTTTTCGTTACAATTTAATATTATTCCGTCTGTCGAAAATTCGATTATAGCCATGCTTTTGTTAATAGATTGAAGGATGGCATCATCCGAAAGGCTTTTGTTATGTTTTTCTGTAACATCAAATGCTATTTTTTGAACACCTGTAACAACATTGTTTTCATTTTTTATAGGTATATATATAGCCTCTACCCAAACAGTAACACCTTGTGAGTTTAATCTCTCAAAGGTGTCATGAAATGAAATTCCGTTAGATAATTGATTCCAAAAATCATCATACTTCTTAGATTCATATGTCGATTTTTTGCAAAACATTTTATGATGTTTGCCAACCACTTCATCTCTATTGTAACCCATTGTGTTTAGGAACATTTCATTTGCATCTATGATGTTTCCTTTAGTATCAAATTCAATGTATGCAACGTCATTTATGATGGATGTCATTCTGGTATCTTGCGGTTTTTGTAAAATTTCTTCTTTTTGTTTTCTTTTAAATTTAAACATTATTTTTACCTGTTTATTTTATTAATATAAATTACGTCTAGTTTTAGCTTGCTACCGATCCCATTTGGAATACAGGCAAATATAGTGCGATTATGACCCCACCAAGTATTACAGCCAATATAACCATTATCAAAGGTTCTAGTAAGGCTGTTAAATTATCGACTTTATCATTAACATTGCTTTCGAAAATATCGGCACTCTTATTTAACATATGATCAAGGGAACCAGATTCTTCACCGATATCAATCATATTGTATAAGGTTGGAGGAAAAGCATTTGTTCCTCTTACGGCATTCGCTATAGAGTTGCCAAGCTTAACCTGGTCTCTAATTTGATTTACTGCATCTCTATAAACGACGTTGTTTATTGATTTTTCGACAGATTCTAAGCCATCGATAATAGGTATGCCTGAGGCAAATGTGGTTGAAAGGACACGAGCAAATCTTGAGATCAAACTTTCTTTAATTATTGATCCTAAGATAGGTAATTTTAAAGTGAGTCTATCTACCTTATCCCTAAAAGCTTCGGACTTCTTGTGAATGCTCTTAGTAATGAAAATAGTTGCGCCAATACCACCAAATACAAACAACCAATATGACTTCATAAACTCACTTGCATCAACGACCATCTGAGTAAATGCTGGAAGCTCAGCACCAAAGTCCTCAAACATACCCTGGAATACAGGTACAACCTTGAGAAGTAGTATCACAACAATAACGAAAGCAATAACAAGTATTGAAATTGGGTAAGTGAGCGCCTTCTTAACTTTCTTTTTTATAGCCTCAGTTTTCTCCATATGGTCAGCGAGTCTGTTCATCATGATATCGAGTGAGCCAGAATCTTCGCCTGCTGCTATAAGACCCGTATACATCATGTCAAAATAGTTTGGATTGTTACTAAACGCTTTGCTTAAAGGAGCACCTTCGTTAACCTCATCCCTAATTTTAGATATAAGATTCTTGAATTTTGGGTTCTCAGAGCTCTCAATAATTATGTCTAAAGATCGTAATACAGGAACACCAGATTCGCTCAATGTAGCAAATTGTCTTGTGAAATTTGCTATATCGGATCTTTTTATTTTTTTACCCTTATTAGAATTCTTTACAGGAGATATTTTATTTACCGTTATATCTTTAGACTGAAGGTTTAATTTGGCTAATTTTAGACTCTCAGCTTCTATTTCACCTTGTTTTAAAACACCCTTGGAATCCACACCCTCCCAAAAGAATTTTTTGATCTTTTCCATATATAAACCTGTTTGAATTATTTTGGTAGAAATACTATTATAAAAACAAAGTATTTTCAATTTTTATAAATAGGACAGGGTAAAATGTATAAAATAATAGGAGTAGTGATAACATTATTTATCTCTATTCAGAACACCTATGCTGATGAGTATTATATCTACAAAGACGATGCAGGTAAGAAATCGATGGGTAATTTTGTTCCCGCCTTATACGCCAAGAACGGATACACAGTTGTCGATGTCGAGTCAGGTCAAGTAATAAGAACTGTTGAAAGAGAAATGAGTGAAGAAGAAAAAGAACAATTCATTCTTAATGAGAAATTAAATGAAGAGAGAATTTCTGCTTTAAAAGAGAAGGAAAGATTAGAAGAAGAGCTATTTAGATCTTATAGAACATTGAATGACGTTGATAAAGCTGAAAAAAATAAAATCGATAGTTTGGATTATTTAATAGTTCTTGAAGAGAAGGAAATTAATAAACTTAAATCCGAGATTGATAAAGAGAAAAGAGACGGTAGGATGAACGAATACAATGGGGTATCTAACAACAGTGTAAATAGGAATATAAAAACAATTGTCTCTAAGATAGGCTCCAAATTATCAAATATTAAAAGTATTGAGGAAGAGAAATTAATTGTTAAGGAAAAATATTCAAAGGATAGAGAAAGACTTAGGAAAATTATTGAGATAAAAAGTATTTTGTAATGTTATATTTGAATGCAATTAATAGTGAAGCTGGTATTGCAGTAATCAAAGATGGAAGTGAGCTGTGTATTTTAACTTGGCCCTATAATGCTTCGACAAAAATATCAAAAAATGACTATGAAAACCTCCTTAAAAGTTCTAAATGGATAGAGTATAAATATAAAAAGAATTTTAATTCATTAATAGATGTTAAAAAATTCATAATAAATGAGTTCTTTGTAAATTTCTTTATTAATATCAGCAAACTTGAGAAAGATGCTTATAAAGGGGTTGCAAATAAAGATCCATTATCACTTAGAATCGATAAAATCATTGCGCATATTCAAAAACTTCAAAAGGCTTCTAAAATTGATGTCAATACTATAAATATATGCAGTGGGTTGCCTATTGTTTACGCTTTAGAAGAAAGTCAGATTGATAAAATTTTATATATAAAAAATAAATACAAAGAAATAAGACCTTCAATATCTATTTTACCCTTCTTTGAAAATGTGTTTGATGAGAAATTTGATTTTAAAAGCTTCTACAATCATGTTTCATATACGTTAGAGAAGCAAGGGAGGGTTGATAGTGTAATGCTGATATTAAAGTATATGATGTCTGACCCTTTTACTTTTGTGGAGGGTGATTTCATCAAGGCGGAATACGTTCGCTATAGAGAGATGTCAGCAGAGAAGAGAGGGTATTCTACTAGCCTAAGTTTTAAAAAGAAAGAAAAGAAAATTAAAAAAACTATTCGTCGTAAATAAAGTCATAGCCTGTTATTAATTCTATTTCTTCTAGAGTTGTTAGATATTTGTTTGGATCAGAGAAATCTATTTTTTCATGAGGTGTCAAGAAGGCAATATAATCTGATAGTGATGGTATGTAGATTATTTTGTAAAAGTAATCGGGAATTTCAACTTTGTTACCAATATATTCTCTATCCTTGTCATAAGATACGCCAGTGATTACATAAATCTCTCCGTATTCAACGGCTGCGTCTCTAACAAAAGCTTCAAGATCTTTCCATCCATATCTATTGTGAGCAGGAAGTTGCGGTACAATGTTGCTTAGCAAAAATGTTTCATCCTGTGATTCCTTTGTATGATCTAAAGCTGCATTTGGAGCTATATGTCCTCTATCGTAACCAGATTTTTTATAATCTGATAATTTCGATCTGTATTCTTTAGGTATACGAACATCCTCTCTGAAATTATCTTTTCTTTTATTTGATAAAAGAACTTTATCTGATTTTAAATTATATGATGACCAATCTGGATTTTTTGTATCGTAGTTATAGCTTGTTGTAAAAGAGGAATTTTCAACAATGTTGTCATAATCACCTTTGACAGGGAAAGGCAAGTTTGAATCCTTATATACAAAAACTTCAGCATAAGAATTATATTGAAAGGAAATTGAAACTATGATTAATAAATATTTGAATAACATTATTTGAATCCTTTTTAAAGTTGGAATATAATTTTGTTTAAAAAATAATAATAAGAAACGGAAATTCTTTTTTATGACTACAATTATAACACAAAAAAACGTATCTACCAATGATGAAAATATAGAGTTCGGCAGACGAAGATATAAAACCTCTTTAAAGACAATAGGTTGGATTGGTGTCATTCTTCCTTTGTTTTCTTTTAAGTCAGCAAATGATTTTTTCGCTCCCATATTAATAAACCTTCCATTTAGTGATTCAATATTTAGTTTCTTGGTTTCAATGGAAGAAATATTCGGTTCAAATAGACTATTGCTTTGGCCCCTGGCCTTAATGGTTTTAGCCGCAGGTTATTTTGCGGGTTTTGGCGAGAGAAAATCAGCTCAAAAAAGATTAGATTCAATTAATTCAATGAAAAAACTTGAAGAATTAGATTGGAGATCTTTCGAGGAAATTTTGGCTGACTATTATTTGCTCAAGGGCTATCGAGTTACTTTGGCTGGCGGAGGCGGCGGCGGTGGAGATGGCGGCATAGACCTTATTATACGAAAAGGTTTTAAAAAAATTATAGTTCAAGCTAAGCACTACAAGAATAATGTAGGTGTTTCAATTGTTAGAGAGATGCTTGGCGTTATGAAAATCGAAAAAGCTCATAAAGTAATTATATGTACCACTGCTGGATTTTCTAAAGAGGCTGTTCAAACAGCAAAAAATCAGCCTGTTCAGCTTATCAAAGGTGAAGAGATATTAGGTATGTTTATGAGTATTAACTCAGTTAACAAAAAAAATAAATAAGATGTATTGTTTACAATATTTTATTGTTGCTTATTTATTTAATCTTTGTTTTAATATAAGTAAATAAAAAAAGAGGTTTTATATGATCCGTTATATAAATGTAATTAAAAACGGCAGTTTACATGGTGAGGTGCTGTCAATCGATGAAAACGGAACGTCAAAAAGTATTGGCTCTATTGAAAGAGAGTTTAAGTCATCAAAAGAAGGTGAAGAGATACTTTTTTATAAAGTCTCATTGAATGATGGCGTAGCACCTAAAGGGTATAAAACTAGTTTGGATGGTTTGCTAGCAACACAAATTGAGTGGGCTGCTAGGACTCTTGGTGAAGGTGTTCCGTTTAAAAATGAATTGAAGAGCGTCCAGGTTTCTGGGTCATCTAGATTAGAATTAATAAAAGACCCAGAAGGTTTTTATCAGATCCATGAGTATAATTCTGGTGCATTGCCAGTAATATATGAAAAGATTGAATCTTTTGATAAGGCTACTTTAGATTTAGAAGAAATTAAATCTATTTCTGGTATTGAATACAAAGAAGTTCCTAAAAGAGTTGAAGAAAGTGAACTTGCCATTTGAGATAGTGGTTTAATATTTATATAAGGGAAGATTTTAACATAGTCTTCCCTTTTTAATTTGAGGTTAATATGTTTAAGAAAAAAATACTTATAAGCTTAATATCTGCTGCATCTGTTCCCGCTGCAAACACATATGCTGGAACTTTGGATTCATTCGATATAGCGGAGCAAAAAAAGAAGGAATATTACGATTATCTCAACAGTTTGAAGCAAGATTACTCTGTTAAATTAACAGGATCAAAACAAGCTTATGTTGAGCAAAAGGATGCTGTTAAAGATATAAAAGCAAGTGTAGAAAGTGCTATTAAGGATGCGAAAGATGCAAAAATTCTAGAAATTTACAATTCTATGAAAGTTGCTAAGCAAGCGTTTAAAAACGTCCAAGCGGGTTTGCCAAGATTGGATCCTGCACCAGTTAGTCCAACGACCCCAACGACTCCAACGACTCCAACGAATCCAACGAATCCTACAGATCCAACGAATCCTACAGATCCAAATACTGGAAGCAATGAAGTCACTATTTTCTTGAACGGTGTAGCGATAAACGTAAATACTCCGTTAAATTACGATGACGTTTATGCGATTATTCAGTCTGGGCAATTGGACGGTCTTACCATTGATGATCATAGTATTTTCGATAATATTATTTTTATGGATGCAGCAGTTCAGAGTCTGGTTATTCAAACCTTGGATTCAAGTGGAGCTATCGATTCTTCATTGCTTCCTTCAGATAACGGCAATACAAACAATGGTGAAGGTGACAATACGCTCACTGAAGAGCAGATATTTTTAAATGGTGTTCTTGTAACCTCAGAGACGCCACTTATATATGATGATTTAGTTACACTAATGAAGTCTGGAGCATTGGATGGATTTAAGTCTCCAATTGCCAATATGGAAGTTCATAGTTTCTTCGGGAATGAGCTGTTCCTTGAAGAAGAGGCTCAATTACTTATAGGCGCTGCTACAGACACTTTTACAGGGCTAATAGATTCAAGTTTAGTTCCAGATAGCTTTTACAATACAACTAATGATGTATCTCAACCTGATACTGGAACAGATACGGGCACAGATACTGGAACAGACACTGGAACAGACACTGGAACAGATACAGGCACAGGCACAGGTACAGATACAGGTACAGGAACTGATACTGGCACAGACACTGGCACAGACACTGGCACAGACACTGGAACAGACACTGGAACAGATACAGGCACAGGCACAGGTACAGATACAGGTACAGACACTGGAACGGATACAGGAACAGACACTGGAACAGATACAGGTGTAGATACTGGCACCGACACTGGAACAGATACAGGAACAGATACAGGAACAGATACAGGAACAGATACTGGAACAGATACTGGAACAGATACAGGCACAGACACTGGAACAGACACTGGAACAGACACTGGAACAGATACTGGAACAGACACTGGAACAGATACTGGCACCGATACAGGAACAG
>Ga0102951_1000532_pt1 | contig 13570 bp, 14 predicted proteins | sample SalPonA_B_H2O_MG_FD_78507 | JGI IMG/M metagenome (GOLD analysis project Ga0102951, IMG submission 78507) | Water microbial communities from South San Francisco under conditions of wetland restoration - Salt Pond MetaG R2A_B_H2O_MG | ecosystem: Environmental > Aquatic > Non-marine Saline and...
CCAAACACCATGGCCTAGTTTCTCACCACGTTTTTGGAATTTAGTTACAGGGCGGAAGTCGGGCTGTGGCGAAAACTGACCTTCGCCCATCAAATTTTGATAGCCCTCTGCTGCACTCATCACTTCCATCATATGTTCTGAGTAAGGCGCCCAGTCTGTCGCCATGTGGAAGACACCCCCAACGGCCAACTTTTGACGAATGGTTTGAGCAAACTCAGGTTGTACGATGCGGCGTTTGTTGTGCTTTTTTTTGTGCCAGGGGTCTGGAAAGAAGAGTTGCACTCCGGCTAACGAACCATCCGGTATACACTGAGCCAGTACTTCAATCGCATCCTCACAGTAGACACGAATATTGTCTACTCCATCTGCACGTGCGTCGGCCAACAGACGACCGACTCCAGGTGGGTGCACTTCAATTCCGATAAAACCCTTCTCTGGTGCACGGCGCGCCATCTCAACCAGTGAAGCACCCATACCAAAACCGATCTCAAGAGTGACAGGGCGATCGTCGCCAAATAGGGTTTTAAAATCGACCATGCCATCTTCAAGTTCTAGCCCATACAGTGGCCAGTTCTCTTTCATTGCACGCTCTTGCCCTTCTGTCATGCGTCCAGCGCGTACAACGAAACTTCTAATCGTGCGATGTGGGCGCTGCTGTTCTGTGTCACTCATTGTTCTATCCGTAAGGTTCTTAACGACCAAGCAAAAAAGGCCCAGCCAATAATCATTAATATACCACCGATGGGCGTAATCGCGCCTAACCAGCCGATATTGGTTGCGACAAGCAAATAGAGGCTACCGCTAAAGATCACTGTTCCTGCCAGTAACAAATAGCCTGCAAGGCGCCAGCTGTGACTGCTGAGTTTAAAACCGCTCATACCGACAACCATTAAACCAAGCGCATGCCAAAACTGGTAATCCACGGCGGTACTAAAGGTATCAAAGCGGGCATTGGTCAGCATACCTTTCAGCAAATGAGCGCCAAAAGCGCCCAAAATCACCGAAAACATCGCCAAAAGCGCCCCCATTATTAAAAAACGTTTTGCGTGCATCATCACCTCATTTGGGTCGCAAGCATACACAAAAAAAGCCGCTAATGCGGCTTTTTCACAACGCTTCTGTCGGTTAAATAACAACTAAAGCGTTTTTAATTTTCTTCATCGCGTTCTTTTCAAGCTGACGGATACGCTCTGCAGAGACCTCATACTTGGCGGCTAACTCATGCAAGGTCGCTTTTTCATCAAGCAACCAGCGCTGCGCCAAGATATCTCGACTGCGCTCATCCAACTGCCCCATCGCCGCGGCTAACTGACGATTAGAATTATCTTCCCAGTCTTGCGCTTCAAGCAGTTCGGCTGGATCAGCGGATTTGTCTTCCAAGAACAGCGCCGGTGCAACCGGTGCAGTCTCTTCAGAATCGTCAGCAGCCGGCGCATCAAAAGCCATGTCAGTCGCGGCCATACGGCCCTCCATCTGACGAACGACAGCAGCATCAACACCTAAATCAGCCGCGATTGCATCAACTTCATCGTTGTTCATCCAACCTAGGCTCTTCTTCTGTGAACGTAGGTTAAAGAACAGCTTGCGCTGAGCTTTGGTCGTCGCAACCTTAACAATACGCCAGTTGCGAAGAATGAATTCGTGCATTTCGGCTTTGATCCAATGAACCGCAAAGCTCACTAGACGAACACCGACGGTTGGATCAAAACGTTTAACCGCTTTCATCAAACCCACGTTACCCTCTTGGATCAAATCACCCAGAGGCAGGCCGTAGCCCTTGTAGCTGCGCGCGATGTGCACAACAAAGCGCAGATGTGACATAACCAACTGGCGAGCCGCATCAAGGTCTTGCTCAAAATGCAGACGCTCTGCAAGCTCCCGCTCTTCCTCTGGAGTGAGGATTGGGATAGTGCTGACATTCTGAACGTAAGCGTCAAGATCACGCCCAGGCGTCAGATGTTCAACTAATTGCAAGCTAGTGCCCATTTTTTTTAAACCTCAAAAACTTTCGTTTTTTACACTGTTTTTAGATCGTTTTAACTATCTAATTAGACTCGATTTTGGCAAAAAAGTTCATTAGAAAACGCTAATATTTACCAATATCGGACCCAAAAAGATACCAGAGTGACAAATAAACGCAAATCCCGCCGAATCCGATCAATCAGAACCTTGAGTCAGCTGCCCCATCTGTCTGGATACAGCCATAAATGCGCCTATCCATCCCAGTATAGTACCGCCCAATAATAGTGCCATGATTAATGACAAATCAGGCCCCTGAAGATCAAAACGACCGATATAAAGTTCTGTTAATTCTGCCAATGGCGCCTCAACAAGAGCCAGTGAAAAATAGACCATCGCTAGGCTCATCAAAGCGCCAAAAAATCCGTAAAGAAGACCGGCGTAGAGGAATGGGCGTCGCACCCAAGCGCCTGTAGCGCCAATTAATAAACTGACTTCAATCTCCTCTTGGCGACTGCTGATCATCGTACGAATAGTGTTAGCGATCACCAGAAGCACGGTCATACCTAATAGCAACGCCAGCACGAAACTGATGCTAGAAAATGAACCTAAAATGATTTCGAGGCGTTCTAACCACTCAACGTCTAATTCAGCAACGTCCACCTCTGGCAAGGCAGCCATGCTTTCTCGAAGTGATTTCATCGTCTCAGGGTCTTGATCACGCGGTATGGCGAGCACCACGGCTGGTAGCGGATTCTCATTCAACAGGTTAATCAGTTCTCCAAGCTCAGAGTGGCTTTTAAATTCGCTGGCCCCCACATCGCTGCTGATCAATTCAACCGAAAGAAGATCATCACGAAGGAGGAGCGAACGACTAAAGCGATCTAATTCGTCTGCCTTAAGTTCCGGACTGAGATAGAGTGCAAGCTGAGGCTCAAAGTCAGTGCCTGGAGAGAGCTGCTTCAAGTTACCTAGGAGCGAATACATAAAGGTCGGCACCGCTAACACGACAGCTAATAGAAGAAGCGTCACCAGGGTCGACAATCGATTCTGCAGCTGGCGCTTAACAGCGTCGACACTCTCTAATCGGTGCTGAACCGCCCAATGCTTTATACGCTGCCAACGTGTGACGCTAAGATCAGAGGCGCCGCGTGATCGAATCTCACTACTGGACATGACGTAGGTGCCCCTTATCTAGAATCAGCACTCTATGGCGCATTCGCTTGATCAGCGCCACATCGTGGGTCGCGATCAACACAGTCGTACCAATGCGGTTAAACTGCTCGAATAGACTCATGATATCGAGCGAGAGTCGAGGGTCGAGGTTACCGGTCGGCTCGTCCGCAATCAAAACTCTGGGTTTATGCACAATCGCACGTGCAATACCAATACGTTGCTGTTCCCCACTCGATAACGCCTGTGGGAACTTCTGCTCTGACGCTAACAGGCCTACCCGATCGAGTGCAGCACGCACACGACGACCAATATCCTCTTCGTTATACCCAGCAATACGCAACGGCAAGGCAATGTTTTGATAGACCGTGCGATCCTCTAAAAGACGATGATTCTGGTAGACCACGCCTAAGGTTCGACGGTAGTGAGGAATCTCACTGCGAGACAATTCAGATAGGTTCTGATCACCCACCCATACATCACCACGGCTGGGCTTTTCAACACGCGTCAGCAGTTTTAACAGGGTGCTCTTCCCTGCGCCAGAGTGCCCAGTCAAAAAGGCCATCTCGCCCGACTCCAACGTAAAGTCGACGGACCTTAAAGCCTCTTGCCCAGAGTCATAGCGTTTACTGACATTAGTGAATTGAATGGCCGCCATAAGAGTTAGTCGAACAAAGCCTCAACAAATGCTTTCGCTTCAAAAGGACGAAGATCATCAGCTTGCTCACCCACACCAATGAATCGAATCGGCAGGCCAAATTGTTTGGCAATGGCAAAGATAATGCCGCCCTTCGCCGTACCATCGAGCTTCGTTAAGGTAATCCCAGTTACTCCGACCGCCTCTTTAAACTCTTTAGCTTGGCTGATCGCGTTCTGACCAGTACCTGCGTCGAGCACCAGCATCACCTCATGTGGCGCTGAAGGATCCAACTTCTGCATAACGCGCACAACCTTCTGCAGCTCTTGCATCAAGTTATCTTTGTTCTGCAGACGACCGGCGGTGTCGGCAATTAATACATCAACATTTTTGGCTTTAGCCGATTCAAGGGCATCAAAAAGAACAGAGGCCGAGTCAGCGCCTGTATGTTGAGCAACGACCGGTACGTTATTTCTATCGCCCCAAACCTGGAGCTGTTCAACCGCCGCGGCACGGAAGGTATCACCTGCCGCCAACATCACGGACTTACCTTCGGCCTGATACTTCTTGGCCAACTTACCGATGGTTGTTGTTTTACCGACACCGTTGACCCCGACCATCAGAATCACCATCGGTGATTGATCGGTTTGCAATTCCAGTGGTTGATCCACAGGTTCTAGCAGTTCTGCCAGCTCCTGTTTAAGCGCCGCCTGGAGCGCATCACCATCAGACAGCTGTTTACGCTCTACACGATCGGTTAACCGTTGGATGATCTCTGTTGTCGCTTCAACGCCAATATCGGCCATCAGAAGCAGGGTTTCGATCTCTTCCATAAGATCGTCATCGATCTCTGGGTTACCAGCGAACAGCGTTGTCATCTGCTCTGTCAGTCCGGCTTTAGTGCGACTAAGGCCTGATTTAACGCGATCGAAGAAGCTTTTTGCTGGCACTGGCTCTTCAGTAACTTCTGGCTCTGGCTCTGGCTCTGGCTCTTCAGTAACTGCTGGCTCGACCACCTCTTCAACCTTTGCAGCCACAACCGGCGGTTCTTCAACTGGCGTTTTGTCGGCAACGGGTTCTTCAACTTGAGTTTCTGTAGCACTCTCTTCTACCACAGAATCCTGAATGGACTCCGTTTTATCCCCTTTCAGATAACGCATCATTAAAATCACAATGACGACGGCAACACCTGCCGCAACGTAGGGGATGATTGCTGGATCGTAGCCGTTATCTAGCATCCAGTTATAGAGAGATTCCATAGTCAAAAAAGTCCTAATCCGAGGGAACTGAATAAACAAAATATTAGTCCAGAATTCTAACACATCAGAGGCTGTGAAAGCCTATCTATTCGCCTTAGCTGGGGTTAAAATTTACAGACACCCAACACCGCTTCGGTAAAGAACTTTCTCAATGAGCCCCAGACGCAACAGAAACAGCAAGCCCACCCCTCATCATCGAGCAAACGACTCGTTCGTTCGCATCATTGGCGGGGATTGGCGCTCACGAAAGCTCAATTTTCCAGAGAGCGAAGGACTTCGCCCGACACCTGATCGAGTCAAAGAAACGCTGTTTAACTGGTTGCAAGCCTACACACCGGCGGCCAAGTGTTTGGATCTATTTAGCGGCAGCGGTGCACTGGCGTTTGAAGCCCTGTCGCGCGGTGCGGCTCACGCCACCTTGATTGATGCATCACGCATTGTCTGCCATTCACTCAGACAAAATCTTCAGGAACTTAAGGCACAAAACGCTGAAGTACTTGAAACGGATGCTACCGAGTGGCTACTAACACAAGCGAACAGTGAATTTCGGTACGACCTCGTTTTCCTAGACCCGCCTTTCAATAAAGACATGGTTTCAGGCATCTGTCAGCTACTTGAGGAAAATCAAGTTCTTGCAGACGGATCGATGATATACATAGAGACTGAGAAATCGCTAAGCACCCTATCAGTTCCCAATAACTGGGAACTGTATCGCGACAAACAAGCCGGTGACGTCAGCTACCGCTTGTACAAAAGAAACTGATTTTAGTTATAGATGGATGAATTTACAGATCCATTAACCATTAAAAGTTTCTCCTATAATTTGTCGCCTTGACGCAATTCCGTTACCATCCGCGGGAATAAAACCGCTATTAGGAGTAGCTGGGATGAAAAGGGTAGCGTACCCAGGAACGTTTGATCCTATTACGAACGGCCACGTAGATTTGGTGGAAAGAGCGTCCAAGCTGTTCGGCCAGATTGTCGTAGCGGTGGCAGAAAGCCCAAAAAAACGTCCGCTGCTGGATTTAGATGTTCGAGTTGAACTTGCACGTGAATCCCTAGCACACCTCGAAAACGTTGAAGTTGTGGGCTTCAACAGCTTATTGATTGATCTTTTAAAAGATCAGCAATGTGATGTGATTTTACGAGGGCTACGAGCGGTTTCAGATTTTGAATATGAGTTTCAGCTTGCCAATATGAACCGAAAGTTGGCTCCGCAAGCTGAGAGTCTGTTTTTAACGCCGGCTGAACACCTGTCGTATATCTCCTCGACGTTGATTCGTGAAATCGCGTCACTCGGTGGGGATGTCACAGAGTTTGTTCATCCAGCTGTCGATGCGGCATTGAAACGACATTTTTCTAACTAGTTTAGATTTGAGCCTAAAGTGAGGTAGACACGATGGCACTTATGATTACCGACGAATGCATCAATTGTGATGTGTGTGAACCCGAATGTCCTAACGAGGCGATCAGCCCGGGTGATGAGATCTACGAGATCGAGCCAAGCAAATGTACTGAATGTGTAGGCCACTACGATACACCACAGTGTGTTGAAGTTTGTCCAGTCGACTGCATTCCAAAAGATCCGGATCACGTGGAAACCGAAGAGCAACTGATGATCAAGTACGAGAAGCTGGTAGGCTGATCGCAAAGAGACATAAAAAACGCGACTTAATGTCGCGTTTTTTATGCCCAGAGACTGGGTCTGACCTCCGGTCTGACCGAGTCTGGTAGCCCCAGCTAAAACTCCGGCGCCAGCGTGTTCATATTAAACTCCTGATCAAGCCGCTGACCAACAACATTGGGCTCAACCAAGTGGTATGCATAGTTCATGTGCAGGCAACGTACCTTATCCCAGTTCGCAATCCCGCCTATACCGACCTCATTGAACATCTTAGTGAACCCTAAGGCCTCAATTCTAAGTTTATCCTCTGGTCGCATCAGCTCCCAACGACGCTGCATGTAGTGCTTCTGTTGCGCCATATACGTCTCTCGAAGCTCAGAATCCTCTTGCAGCTCCTCTTCAAAACGCTTAATCCAACCCGTCATCTCGACACGACTGATCTCAACGCTTAAATCTTTGCTGCTCAACCAGTAGAGGGTTGGAAATGGCTTATCGTCGATGAGGCTTCGCATCTGTAACACCAACGGAACCCCAGTCGGGGTTTGCGCCGCTATCGCTTCGATACCGCGTGGTTCACGGCCGATCTGCTGGCGTACTATTTGAAGTTGTCTCTCTGTTGGTTGCATCTTAAACCTGTGCGTATTGATCAGCATTTAGGATCCATCGATCACACAGCTGACGAGTTAATTCTGTGGATGTTTCTATGCGCTCTGCTGTTTGTTGCACGCTTTCGAGCATATCGGCGTCACGTTGCAGATCAGCGATTCGGAAACTCATCATGCCCGTTTGGCGGGTACCTAACACCTCACCTGGACCACGCAACTCAAGATCACGCTCCGCAATGCGAAAACCGTCACTGGTCTCACGCATGATAGCCAAACGCTCGCGACCCTGTTGCGAAAGAGGCGCATGATACATCAAAACACAAAAACTCTCTCGCGACCCTCGACCCACACGACCGCGCAACTGGTGAAGCTGCGATAGACCCAAACGCTCGGGGTTTTCAATGATCATTAAACTGGAGTTTGGCACGTCCACACCCACTTCGATCACGGTCGTCGCGACAAGAAGGTCCAACTCATGCGCTTTGAATTGCGCCATCACTTCCGCTTTCTCAGCCGGTTTCAGGCGACCGTGCACGAGCCCAATGCGAAGATCTGGCAAAGCCTCTCGCAGCGCCTCTGCGGTCGTTTCAGCCGCCTGACACTGAAGAGCCTCTGACTCCTCAACTAACGTACACACCCAATAGGCTTGCAAGCCCTGTTTGCAGTTTTGCTGAACACGCTCAACCACCTGATCACGACGACTGTCATCAATGACGACCGTTTGCACCGGCGTTCGACCCGGCGGTAGCTCATCGATAATCGAGCAGTCCAAATCAGCGTATGCACTCATCGCCAATGTCCGAGGGATAGGGGTTGCAGTCATGATGAGCTGATGGGGTATTTTGCCGTCATTTCGACCTTTTTCACGCAAACTTAGCCGCTGATCGACACCAAATCGATGCTGTTCATCGATAACCACCATCGCCAAATCATGAAATGCGACTTCATCCTGAAACAGAGCATGAGTCCCCACAACCACCTGAGCCTCACCGCTACCGATCTCGGCGAGCGCCGCCTCTCGCGCTTTACCCTTGACCTTACCCGCTAACCACGAGACTTTAATTCCAAGAGGCTCGAGCCAACTTTTAAAATTGATCAAATGCTGCTCTGCCAAGATCTCCGTTGGCGCCATGATCGCAGCTTGCTTATCGTTCTCAACCGCTTGCAGGGCGGCTAAAACAGCCACCATGGTTTTGCCTGAGCCCACATCGCCCTGCACCAAACGCAACATGGGCAAACGACGCCCCATATCACGCGCAACCTCACGAGCCACTCGAAGTTGAGCCTGCGTCAACGAGAAGGGCAATCGATCTAGAAATGGAAGCGTGAGCCGGCCCGTTGACTTAAGGGCTGGCGCACCCTGTGTCTGCATCTGATGACGCACCACACGAAGCGACAGGTTGTGCGCTAACAACTCTTCAAACGCTAAACGTCTCTGTGCTGGATGTTGCCCTTCAAGAAGAGATTCCAGATCAACACCAACCGGGGGCTGATGCAAAAAACGCACCGCATCCGTCAGCGAAGGATAGTTGTTGCGCGTTAGTTCAGCGTCTGGAAGCAGTTCATCTAAAGGCTCTGAACCCAAGGCGGATAGTGCCTGCCCAACAAGGCTTCTCAAACGGGGTTGTGTCAAACCTTCAGTCAGTGGGTAGATCGGTGTCAATGTCTCTTCAAGTTGATCAAACCCCGCACCCTTCAACACTTTGTACTCAGGGTGAATAAGCTCTAACCCATTTGAACCGGGACGCACCTCGCCAAAACAACGGATATCAGCGTTGATCAAGCCACTCTTTTGCGCCGCGCTAAAATGGAAAAAACGCAGTGTTAATGTGCCTGTACCATCTTGAATACGACAGACGAGACTTCGGCGCCGTCCCATCACGATGTCACAGGCAAGAACTCGCGCCTCAACCACGACTTCATCACCCGGCCGCAGGGCGCCGATGGCTGAAATACGCGTTCTATCTTGGTAACGCAGCGGCAGATGGAATAGAAGATCCTGAAAATTATAGATACCCAGCTTACCCAGTTTAGCCGCCAGCGCGGCACCAACCCCTTTTAACTCAGTGACTTTTCGATGGGCAACTTGAGAGGACACGATCGTTTAACTGTCCAGCGCTCGGCATTTGGCAATCGCATCAACCAGCACATCAATCGCTTGAGGACGAGGGAAGCTGGCACGCCATGCAACAGCAACCGATCGCATCGGCTTGGGATCATTAAACGGCACAATATCAACCAACGCATTGGAGGGGTGATTCGCTAAAGCCGACTCTGGTAATACACTCGTTCCTAACCCAGAGGCAACCATCATACGAATAGTCTCTAATGAGCTGCCTTCAGTGACTCTGTGTTGATCATGGAACGACTGATTAAGGCTAGGACATGCCTCCAATACCTGATCTCTGAAACAGTGACCCTCACCCAGCAACAACATATCCAACTCATTTAACCGATGAGAATCAACCCTACCCGCTTTGCTCAACTCATGTCCTTTAGGGGTGATTAAGCTGAAGGTTTCATCATAAACCGCCCGGGTAAGTACATCGGGCTCATGGAATGGTAAGGCGATAATGATCGCATCCAACTCGCCCGTCCGTATTTTACTCCGAAGCACCTCAGTCAAATTCTCTTCAATGTAGAGCGGCATTTGCGGCGCAATCTTCTGCACCTCGGGAATTAGACGAGGGAAAAGGTAGGGACCGATGGTGTAGATTGCACCGACACGCAGCGGAGTCGCTAACTGATCTTTGCCTTCACGTGACAGCTCTTTGATCGCGTCAGCTTGCTCTAAAACGCGCTGTGCTTGACGCACCACTTTGTCACCGATGGGGGTCACTCGCACGGCGTTTTTACTGCGCTCGAACAACGCGACACCGAGTTCCTCTTCCAGCTTTTTAACAGCGATAGAGAGCGTCGGCTGGCTCACAAAGCATTTTTCGGCCGCATGGCCAAAGTGCTGCTCACGCGCTAGCGTGACAATGTAGCGAAGTTCTGTAAGCGTCATTTTCGATCCTCTGGTAATCTTTAACGACTATAGGGAGAACATAACCGTGTCGAAACGTTTTCTAATTATTGGCTGTGGTGATTTGGGCAACACGATTGCCAAAAAGCTCATCAGCCATCAACACAAGGTCTATGGACTTAGACGTAATATAGACCAGCTATCGGAAGGCGTACAGCCAATAGCGTGCGACTTTTACGATTTAGACAATCTCCCAACCCTTCCAGACGTCGATTACGTGATCTTCTCGGCCGCCGCTAAATCACGAGAACTGGAGCACTACCGACAGATATACGTCGATGCCCCGGCAGCCATACTAAAGGCTCTGCCAACCCCACCCGCATACTCTTTTGTTATCAGCTCAACAGGCGTCTATGCTCAAAACAGTGGTGAGTGGATCGATGAACAGAGTGCTGCTGAACCGAACACACCGCATTCCGCGCAACTGCTGGAAGGTGAATCGCTATTTAAAAAGCGATCAAACTGCACCGTCATTCGAAGCAGTGGCATCTATGGTCCTGGGCGCACCCACCTTCTACAACGAGTCCTCGCTGGCACCATTGCCTTAGAGAGACCGACTCACTACAGCAACCGAATTCACAGTGACGATCTTGCCAATTTTGTTGTGCATTTGATTGGAAAAGCAATTGATCAACAACCACTGCAAGAACTCTATTTAGCCAGTGATGGGAATCCTACACCGATTCATGAGATTACCCAATGGTTGGCTGAACAGCTGGGCGTGACCATTACTCGTCAAGAACCCATTCAACGCGGTGGTAACAAACGCATCGACAATAAAGCGATGAGGTGGAGCGGCTTTGCTTGTGGTTATAAGGACTACAAAGCCGGATTTAAGCCTCTGCTGGATGACTTACAATCGCAACAGAGGTAGATCGGGTAGTAAACCTTACGCCTTCTCTTTCAAAAGACGTGCGGCTTTTACTGCAAAGTAGGTCAGGATGCCATCAGCGCCTGCTCGTTTGAAGGCCAGTAATGATTCCATCATGACGGACTCTTCATCCAACCAGCCATTTTGGAACGCCGCCATGTGCATCGCATATTCCCCGCTCACTTGGTAAGCATAGGTCGGAACACGCAGCTCAGATTTAACGCGGCGGACAATATCTAAGTAAGGCATACCCGGTTTAACCATCACCATATCCGCACCCTCAGCCAAATCGAGAGCAACTTCATGCAGCGCTTCATCGCTGTTGGCAGGGTCCATCTGGTAACTGTATTTATTGCCTTTACCTAGGTTACCAGCTGAACCTACCGCATCTCGGAACGGTCCGTAGTAAGCACTTGCATACTTGGCCGAGTAAGCCAGAATGCGAGTATTAACATAACCTCCGGCTTCTAATGCTTCACGAATCGCTTGAATACGACCATCCATCATGTCACTGGGTGCAACCACATCAGCCCCAGCCTCAGCATGAGAGAGTGCCTGCTTAACCAAGACATCAACGGTGATATCGTTGAGCACGTAACCCTCTTCATCGATGATGCCGTCCTGCCCATGGGTCGTAAACGGATCCAACGCAACGTCAGTAATTACACCGAGTTCTGGCAACGTCGCTTTAATCGCTCGCACAGCGCGTTGTGCCAAACCCTCTGGATTAAAGGCCTCTTCTGCCATTTCCGATTTAGCGGATGCTGGTGTGACTGGGAACAGTGCGACGGCTGGAATCCCTAACTCATAGGCTTCCTGACACGCATCAACTAACAGATCGATACTGAGTCGTTCTACCCCCGGCATAGAGGGGACGATTTCACGCTCACCTTCACCCTCAATGACAAACATTGGATAGATCAAATCTTGAGCGGTCAGCTGATTCTCACGCATCAAATCACGTGAAAAGGAGCTTGCACGCATACGACGCATGCGAGTGAGTGGAAAAATACGCTGGCTAGGATCGAATGCCACGAGACACCTCATTAATGAATGATTTTAAATAAGTATAACGCCCTAAACGGCGGCAAACTAACTCAGCAACCCACAAATCGACACAAAAATGGCTTTAGTTATTTGAATATAGCTAAATAATATTTAAAAACGTGATGTTTAATGGTTATGGCTATATACAAACCCTGCCTCAATCCTTAAAGTATGCCCCACGGAATAACTGAGGTCATGGATTGACCCGGTGAGACTAAGGACTGGTTTCAATGGAAGTAAAGCGACACAGGGACATCGCAGGACGCGACTAGGTTGCAAGGAAAATCTTCCAACAGGGCGTGCCAAGGATTGGCTGCCCTATTTTTTTGCCTGTCACCTAATTAACAGGTGCGCTATGTGATCCGCCAACATTTTTGGATCATCCCAAGGCATCATGTGCCCGGCACCTTCAACAAATTCCAACCGCATCGGCTGCTGAATTCTTTGAGCCACACGCAACGCATACTCTTTAGATAACACCTCATCTTGGTCGCCTTGCAGGTTGATCAAAGTAAACGGGAATACTCTATTGGCAACCCCAGCTTGGTGAGTAAAGAGCGATGCCAGCGTTGAGAGTGGGTAATCAAAAATAATCAATGGATCATCGTTAATGAAGGGCCCTGCAGGGTGATCACCCAATAAGGACTCAAAGTCGATAAAGTGTTTAAGCGGCAGACGCATGTCAGGAAACCACATAGCGCTGAAGCTGGTCCAACTCCAGCCTAAGGCATACATCATGTCCGGAGCCTCTTGGGCCAAGAGTAGAGTGGTGCAGATAACCGTTTGCAACCGCGGATCTTGCTCGGCCAAGGCAACGGCCGTCACAGCCCCTATTGAGTACCCATAAACGAACCAACACCCCGTAAACCGTGATTCAAGAGCATCAATCACATGAGTCAGGTGATGCTGGAAATTCTCAACCGAATATCGGCCGCGAACACCCGCTGAATACCCATGTCCAGGCGGATCCACTGCGATCACATTAAAGCCCTGCTGATTGAGAGCAATGGCTAATTCGGCATAGAGTTCCACATAGGTGCCGATCCCGGCGAGAAACAAGATATTCGGTGCGGTATGCGAGACCGGGTAGATCTCGACATTAATCGCGGCATCTAATCGCCACACTTCTCGATGCTTCAGTGCGTCCGAGATACCCAACCCATGACGGCGGGCTTTTTGCTCTGCAGTCTCGACGGGGAATGCCTGTTTAAAGCTCATTAACGCTGACACCTAGGACAGAAAACAGTCGCCCTCTGCCCCTGACGGATCTCTTTGAGCGTCGAACAACAGGATTTACAAGCCTCCCCCCCCCTCCCTAAGCCCGAGAGCCCTTGCGAAAAATAACCCGGCTGCCCGCCACTGGGGAGGAA
>Ga0102951_1000534_pt1 | contig 13555 bp, 6 predicted proteins | sample SalPonA_B_H2O_MG_FD_78507 | JGI IMG/M metagenome (GOLD analysis project Ga0102951, IMG submission 78507) | Water microbial communities from South San Francisco under conditions of wetland restoration - Salt Pond MetaG R2A_B_H2O_MG | ecosystem: Environmental > Aquatic > Non-marine Saline and...
CAGCAAGCGGATTTTGAGCGTTGGCAGCACATAGATGCCGAAGATCAAGTGCAGAAAGACTTAATCGAGTGCTTCAAAGACCCCAAGCATCCGTTACAGTTGATCATCGTGACCGCCAAGCTGCTCACCGGATTTGACGCGCCTATCTGCTACTGCATGTACCTGGACAAACCGCTGCGCGATCACACGCTGCTGCAAGCCATGTGCCGTACCAACCGTTTATATGAACAGACGATGTGCGCAAAGATATGGGCCTGATCATTGATTACCTTGGCGTATTTGAAAACCTGCGCACAGCGCTGGCCTACAACCCGGAAGAGATTGATGGTGTGGTAGAAGGCATTGAAGCCTTTAAAGAGTTATTGCCCGCCCAGCTAGATAAATGTTTGTCCTTCTTCCCGGGTGTTGATCGCACCTTAGAAGGCTTCGAAGGCATCATGGCGGCGCAAGAATGCTTGCCAACCAATGAAAAGCGCGATGAATTTGCCGCCAGCTTTGGCGTATTAGCCAAGCTTTGGTCGGCCATTAATCCAGACACCTTCTTAGCCCCGTATCGCAAAGACTACAAATGGCTGGCGCAGATTTATGAGTCAGTGCGCCCGGTAGGCCAAACCGGCGCGTTGGTGTGGGCGGCCCTTGGCCCAGAAACTATCAAGATGATCCATGAGCACACCGACATCAATCGCATCCGCGACGATATCGACGAGCTGATTATGGATGAGCACGCCATTTTTACGCTGACGGATAAAGAACAAGAGCAACGGGCGAGATGCTTAGAGATTGATTTAATGGGCCGCCTGAGGGGCAGCGATGAGCCTGTATTCGTTGAGCTAGGTGAACGTCTAGAGAAGCTTCGTCAGGATTACGAGTCAGGTGTCATCAAAGCTATCGACTGGCTGAAGGGGCTGTTAGAAGCTGCGAAGGATGTTGTGAATGCCGAGAAGGGTGGTGGTGAGCCCGTTGTTACAGAGCATGACAACATACAGGCGCTAACCAAGTTGTTCTTAGAAACGCATCCTGGGACAACACCAAAAGTGCTCGGTGATATCGTTTAACAGATGGATAAGATGGTGAGAGCGACACGATTCGATGGGTGGCAGAGTTCAAATAGCGGCCCTCGTGAGATTCAGAAGGCGCTGCTTGTAACGCTGGCTCAGTTCCGGCTGGGTAAGGATAAAGAGCTTTTCGCCAAGGCGTATGACTATATTCAAACGCATTACTGAACGTTTGATAATTTAGGTTAGCGCGATTCGATCCATACGTCTTTGGAAGAAAACTTCCGTTTGCTGATCAGGCGAGAAGCGACTGACCCTGTGCTGCTTCTAACATTTTTGCGTGATCTAAATGGATTCTGCCTCTGTTATGGCTGATTTGACAGTTTATCAATTCTATTCAATAGTCTATTAATAAGTACTGAGACTCAGATGTTTTTGACCTAGCCCTTAGTGAGCTAGTAAGGCTACCAAATTGTCCGATAGGGTTCCCACGCATCATGGCGAGCGACAACTAAAAAGTTTGTTGGACTCCTTTGGAGCGAGTGATCTGAAAACTTGGTTTTCAGTCGATTACCTTCCTGGCGTACCGGACCTCGACCTACTACTTCTGCACAAACAGTGCGGTGTTTTTGCAATCGAGGTATAGGCAGTACCGATCCAAGAGATCGAGGCTATTTCCCTGAACTATCTGACGATCAAAGGCAGAGGTAAGAAAAAGAGCGCTAACCAGCAAGCATATGATGCAATGATCGGCTTGATGGAGCACGCCAAGAAAACCCGTACTCAGTTGCCATTTATGGTCGCGACAACAGCCTGGCCCCAAATAACGCGTGAAGAGTGGAAGTACCAATTCCGTAGCTCAAAAGAGATTGCAAATCAGGCCGATGGCTTGATCTTCAAAGATGATTTAGTTAGCCATGAGAGCTTGAAAGGGCGCCTCGACTATATCTACAGAAATCCCCCTATCCGTAAGGGATCCGCCTTTGACTACAAATTTGATGATTATCATTTGGTTGATATTCACACGCTAATTGCTGCCGAGGAGGCAAGGCCTGTTGCGCCGTCAATCTCTCAGTTTCAGCAGGTTTCCAATGCTCAGCGACATGAAATCCACAAGAAGTATCCACTAAACAAGAAAACAAAACTTCTGTTTGAGGGAATCCCTGGTTCTGGAAAAACATTTTGCCTTCTGACGCTTGCCGAAATGCATGGTCTTGAAGGTCGATCCGTGCTTTTTCTTTGCTACAACAAAGCTTTGGCCGCTCAGTTGCGAGTGAATGTTGCATCGATTGCTGAAAACCTTGGTGACCCAGAACTAGCAGAGTTTGTTCAAGTGCTAGATATATATCAGCACGCAAAAGTTTGCGCTGATCAACTGGGAATAGAGGGAATAGCAGCATCTGATTACGAGGAGTGGCTTGATCTTATCCGTGAGGAAGTCGCAGGAGCAGGTTCATTTGAGTTGCCAGACATATTGCTGATCGATGAAGTTCAGGATTTTGGAGAAGCAGCCATTAGATGGGCTGAGTTCTGGGCTGCTAATTGTAGTTGGGTAGGTGCAGCTCGGGGTGTTGGGCAAGAGATATATAACAAAAATCAGACAATTCTCGACACCTGGCTAGATGACTACGCGTTAGAAGCTCTTAGAACCAACTATAGAAATCCGGGGCTACTGTTCGTGTGCTCATACCTCATAGGACAATCGGAGTTTGATAGTGATGCTTTGAAGACTTTGGTACCCGCCGTTCTCAAACGGCTAACCACTAAACAGATAAGAGTTAATCGTGCTAAAGAGGTGGGTTTCGAATTTTTCTTCGCCGAGGGAGCAGATGACCAAGCACTATCGTCAACCTATGAATCACTAATTGGTAGTGAACTGCACAAGTTGGTGTCCTCTGGAGCTCATCCTCATGATCTTTTAGTGCTTGTGCGTGGCAGAAGAGATCAGAAACGAGTCCTGGCTGCACTTGAACGTTTGAGTGATTCAGTGGATCAACGATACCTTAACTTGCTTGACGCCTCTGGACGCAGAGAGCAGCCCGACATTGGTAAGCTGAGAGTCTCCACATTTGAGAGTTCAAAGGGGTTGGAGGCAAAGACGGTTATAGTGATCGGCCTCGAACTTCTTGCTATGAGAGACCAATCTGACGCCAACCTAGCTTTAGTTGTGCTGTCACGCGCGACTGAGAATTGTATGGTGGTTACCAAAGAGGCTGACTCCCATAATTTCGTTTCTGATCTAGAACCATTTCTCGAAAGTTCCAAGAGCATACTAGATGTTGTATCCGGATGAACTTCACCTAGCGAGATTAGTTGCAAGCGAATGTACTAAGGAGCTTGCGCAGGATACGAGCGAATCAGTTACCGTCCATGCTAATGCTCTACGTCCCCGACTGCGAAAATTCATACACAGCTCTAAGATACTTCACTTATTGGACGTGCTTGAGACGCTCGGAGAAATCAAAGTATTGGGGCTGGGTTGGTATGAACTAAGCCCGCCAATACGACTTGAAGACTTTCAAATTACCGTGGGGCTCTCAGATACAGCACTTTCTGCTGAGTTTCCAAATGCGTATGCGCCAACAAATTCTGCTTGTAACTCCACCGATTCAGCTAGCTGGCTCGGCCCTCCATTTAACCTCAGCGAGTCTCCGAGTTCCATATTTTATGAAATGTCCGATGGAAATGAATATCAACCCGACTCGTGCGATGTTTACTGGACAGATTCTGGAAGCGGAAAAGTTGACGGAAAAAATTGGTTGCAAAATGTACAGGCGAGACCGCTTGGAAGCCTGCTGAGGTATGACAGGACTTGGTTCAAGGACTTCTTCCAATACCAAAACGGAAAAGCAATGCAGCTTACGCCGACTGAGGCTTATGAACTTGCAGCACTAAAAGACTTTGCCGCTGGGCTTAAATACCCATTCGGGTTTTTACCCGGGGACGAGGCCGACGTGGCTATAAAAGCTAAAAGATATTACCCAAAAAGTGTGCGTAAACTGTGTTTGCTGATGTCCCATGCGATTGATGTTAGAGGCCAAACTTACATCTATGAAATGTCGCGGAGCAACTTTGAGAGATTAAAGGTCATGTCCGCGGATTACATTAAATTTACCAAAGGGTTTTGACGTGTCGAAGGGCTATACGATTTCTAATTTTCAAGAGTCTCTCAGAACGCGGTTACAGCAGTACATAGAGGCTCAATACCATCTTCGTAATGAAGAGCTGGTGCGGCAACGTCGTGAACTGCTTGAACAAGAAACCACCCTGTGTAGGGAGCCTTACCTAGAAACAACAAAAGCATACCGAAAACTTCACGGGTACGATGCTGCAGAGCTTCCTTCAAGTATAAGCCGCATGTTTGAGCAGCTTTCGAAGTCGCCAGGGGAAACTGGTATTGTCCCGACCCCTTTCAGTCATCAGATTGAGGCACTCGACTCATTCGTAAATAAGGGCTCGAACCTAATCATCACCACCGGAACGGGCTCGGGCAAAACAGAGACCTTTCTGTACCCGCTGATCGCCAACTTAATAAAACAGGCTGAGCAGAATAGTGCCCCGGGTGTCATGAAAGCGATGATCCTTTACCCAATGAACGCGCTCGTAGCTGACCAAACTACTCGTCTTAGAAAGCTACTAGGATCGAAACAATCGGTCGAACAATTCCAAAATTTAGTCGGTCGTCCGCTTACCTTTGCCAATTATACGAGTGCAACACCTTATGCGGGTGCCCTCAAAAAATCGCGCAGTAAAAGCGAGGCGGAGGGTTTGGAGGAGCTTTACTGCACAAACCCTAATAATGATGCTGAGCGAGACTATAAAGACTCTTTAGATGCGAATTACAGGACGCCTGCAAAAGCAGATCTTCAGAACTTTATTGAAAAGCTAAAGACGGTTTCAAAACCTGAGGAATTGCTGGACGAGAGAGATTCGGAGTTGATTCTTCGAGCCGAAGTCCAGTTATCACCTCCAGATCTTTTGGTCACAAACTTTTCGATGCTTGAGTACATGCTACTTAGACCGATAGAACAGGCAGTTTTTGATAATACCCGCGCTTGGCTAGCCGATAACGACGGAAATTCGTTTACGCTGATCCTCGATGAGGCGCACATTTACAATGGTGTCTCTGGCTCGGAAGTCGCTTTGCTTATAAGGCGCCTTTTCTCGCGCCTTGGGGCTAAAGCAGGGCAGGTAAGAGTTCTGATCGCCAGTGCCAGCTTAGGAGAAGCGGGAGATCAAAGTTCTATCTTAGAAAATGCTGAGCGGCTGACAGGAGTAGATCGTGCCTCATTCGAAGTCATTGAACATCAACTCGATTTCCCCCCAGCGCAAAAGAAACTGACTCAAGCTGCAATAAAAGTACTCGACGGTATCAAGCCGGTGGAAATTACGGAGTACGTGACCGGCACTGATGAAAGCAAAGCTATTACAACTGCTAAAATTGAGAGCTTTCTTGACGTTTACAACGAAGATCACTCTGGGTTTGAATCCTTAGCTTTTTCGGAAAAGCTTTACCGAGCATTTAGCGGATTAGACATATTTACAATTTTAAAAAAGGAGCTAACCAACCCGCGCAGTCTCTCAGAGATCGAAGGTTTTGTAGCAGATATTCTGCAGCGCCAAGCATTAACGACGCAGGACGTTCAACAACTGGCGCAAGTGCTTCTTAGTATTGGCTCGGCGGCGTGCAAGAACAGTAAAGCTAGCCCTGAAATGATGTTGCCTGTTCGTTCTCATTCTCTATTTCGTGGTCTACCCGGAATATACCTCTGTCTCAACTCTAGCTGCGGAAATGCTGACAGTAAGTTCGGGAAAATGTATTCAGACAAACGAACAATCTGTGAGTGTGGATCAAAAGTGTATGAGCTTGCCGCTCACAATGAGTGCGGTAGCGCTTTTATCCGGGGTTATTGGGCTATTCAAGATTGCTCCGAGGATTATAGTAACGCAGTAATTTATCCAGATGGTGGAATGAACGGTGATCAGCAGTTGAAACCGGTTTATCTCTGTATCGATGATCACGACACTTCGGAAAGACTTCGACTACATCTCAATCCCCGGACAGGTCAGTTTACTAATGAGCCTCGTGCAGAATATTGTGGAGTATCGTTAGCGTATGACGTTCATGAGTTCAAACCTAGGCTGGTAGATACAAGTTTCGGAGCAGAAGAGAGTTGGTTTGATCACCATTGTCCCAGCTGCGGAAATGAAACGATTATTGGCTACGATAAGAAAGCGGAGGAAGCTCACACACTGTGCGGCTCTCTCCGTATCAGGTCGTTGGCAACAGTTGGTGATGCCCCGTTCAACTATCTAGTCAAAGAGCAGTTCAGCCTGCAACCCCCAAAACCGGGTGATTTCCCGGTTGAATCAAATTTCGGCCGAAAGTCGTTGTTGTTCTCAGACGGAAGACAGAAAGCCGCCCGTATTGCCAAGGATTTACCTGAGACCATTCAGAGGGATGTTTTCAGGAGCTACTTGATTAACGCGTACCTATGGCTTCAGAGCGACGAGGCCGAGGAACTCTTACGGGAGGACGAGGACGGTTTTGAACTAGACCGGAAAATTAAGCAGACACTTGACCCTGAGGTTCTATATTACGGGTTTCTGCATGTTTGCAAAATTTCAGGCAAATTGTTTTTCGAGGGGCGTGACAGAGATACCTTTGAACTGCATCTCGATAAGTTTAGGCGGCTAGATGTAATACCGAGGGAAGAAATTCCAAAATCCTTTGTCGAATATCTTGTAGTAGCTCTGGGTACTCTGCACTACAACATAACTGATCTTGCTATCGCAGGTATTCGCGTCAAACGTGCGAATAAGTCTGCTCGTACTCTTGGACTGGATCCACAGCTAGTCGAGGCATTCTTCAGTAAAAGAGCCCGTGATTTTCTTATCTCTGGATCTATATCCGTTGACTACGACGTTATCTATCGCGCTTTTCACTTTCCCGAACGGGACGGACACAAGCTTTCGTGGCGCTTGAATCCAGCGGGTAATAATCGTTCAACAAGAAGGAATCGTGCAATAGACGTTGCACCCGAGAGCTTCGAAAAGCTTAACGAGGAATTCAAAGAGAAAGCGCTATCCAAAGTGCCAACCGCCGACGGAGAGTTGAAGTACAAACTAAATTTGGCAAGCTTATATTTGGAAATTGCTGTCGATAAAGCCTGGCATCAGTGTAAACACTGCTTATTTTTGAGTGACATAATCCTGCCAGATGGGCGTTGTCCGGCATGCGGTGTAGGTCAAGAATACGTGCAACACTTCGATGAAAATTCTGAGTACTTTTCTGCCCGTAAACTTTTTTGGAGGGATCCAATTCGTCACTCGATTGACGATATATCCAGTGAGCTTTTCATTGAGGTTGGCGAGCATACTGCTCAGCTAAACTATCGCGATGGGCAAGAGAAAGCTATATCCACAGTTGTAGAAAATGAACTGCGTTTTCAGGATTTACTAGACCCGCGAAAGAAACCCAAATCAACTGTGGTGGACATACTCAGCTCTACGACTACTATGGAGGTGGGTATCGACATTGGGGGACTAATCGCGGTCGCAATGCGTAACGTACCTCCGCAACGACAGAACTACCAGCAGCGAGCCGGCCGTGCCGGTCGAAGGGGCTCTGCTTTCTCAACTGTAGTCACCTATTGTCAGAAGGGGTCCCACGATTCGTATTACTACCAAAATCCCGAGAAGATGATTTCTGGTCCAGTTTCACCAATTCACCTCCATCCTGACCAAAAAGCTTTAGCTGATCGTCACCTCTTGGCGGTACTTGTCTCTGGCTACTTCAGAGAATTTACCACTGACAATGCAAAACTGGCGGCCAAGACACCAAACATATTTTCGCATTTGGGTAGCCTCAGGAGTTTCATGTCGAACGAGGTACCCTCACTGAGGGACTTCGAATCTTGGCTAGATCAACAAGATACGAATCAATTCAGTTGGTATGCGGAGTTAGGACTTAATCCGTCTCAGACGTCCATTCAAATACTAGTTAAATCTATGCGCGCGCAGTTGGAGAATCATCTCGATGAGCTTGATCGAAAAGGTACTGCTGGAGATCGAGTCGATCCTGAATTATTAGGTGTACTTTTCGACCGCGGCTGCCTGCCATCCTATGCATTTCCGCGAGATCTTGTTCAGTTTGAGATTACCTCTGTTAGAAACAACAAACTGGTTGTAGAAGAAAAGCCAACTTTCGGCATCTCGCAGGCGCTGCAGGAGCTAGCGCCGGGCAGAACGGTGGTTATAAACAAAAATCTTTACCAGGTTGGTTCTTTAACAGCGAGCAGCCTGATATCTGCTGATAAAGACAAAGCAGCTGCCTTGTTCTCAGTGGAGCAGCTAAAAACCTACTTTCAGTGTTCGGCTTGTAAAACCCTTCATACCGATGAACAGTCTATCTGTTGTAGCGAGCAGTCTCTGCGAAAAATAAATGTTATCAAGCCTGAGTACGCTGTCCCTCGCCCCAAGTTCATCGAACTCTCAACCTCAGATACTGTGTTCACTACCAGCCAGGAGGCTCAGATTGTGGAGGACGGATCAGAGTTGACAAGTGGCCAAGCAAATCGCTGTCGTGCAGAGCATACCGTATCCACTTTTGAGCAGGTCAGAATAGCTCGTATAAACGAGGGCGTACCTCAGCAAAGCGGGAAGGGCTTTCTTGTTTGCGAACGTTGTGGAGCGGCTTCTCCTCCGCATACGTTTGATGAGGAACTTGGATATCATGAGATCGACTATCCAGTCCGAACTGAGCAGGGGACTCTTAAAGCCGGACAGCGGTGTTTCGGATCGGTTCGGCAGGTTGCGATCGGTCATGACTTCTTGACGCAAGTATCCTCTCTCAAAATTAAAATTCCCGGGGAGTTTACAGCGTCAGATGGCGTGAAAATGAGTCCCCAACTCAGCGGCGCAGCCACTAGCCTCGCGCTCGCCATCCGGAATTCATTTTCGCGTTACCAAGACATTGACCCTAAAGACATTGGTTTTGGAGCACGTTTGATACCAGATGGGGCTACAGGATGGCTTCAACTGTTTTTTTATGACGATAGTGCGGGGGGGGCTGGTTACGCCTCTGAAGTTGCTGGTGTTATTGGCAGGCTGTTGATCGAAACTGAGCGAAGTCTGAGTAGCTGCTCTTGTGATTCTCGCTGTTATCAGTGCTTGAGTAGTTACGAGACCCGGTTTATTGACGAAAAGCTGAATCGTTACTTAGCGCTCTCATTGCTGTATTTTGTCAGGGAGGGCGAACTCAAATTAGATGGCGAGCCGAGCTACCATCACTCGCTTCTTAAAGGCTTGGCTGCAGAGCTAGAAGAGTTCGGTATTAGGTTAGAAAAAGGGAAAATAACCAAGGGTAGAGCAGTACTCGAACTCATATTCTGGCCATCACTGGCTGAGAAACCTTCTGACCGCGAAAATAGCTTCTATCTAACGCCATTCGAGCTGGCTAATGAGCTAGCGTCCGTAACAGAGAGAATACGGAAAAAATTGGGATGACTACTAAACCCGTTGCTTGGAAGGTAGGAGTTTAGAGTGAATTACGCGCGCCTTGACGGAAAAATAGTGCGGGCATGGGACCCTGACTATAATTTCAGGAGTTGGGTCGTTAGACGGAAATTACGTTGTCCGACGTGTGATGAACCGGTAACTTTCGCTTCAGGATACTACCAGGCGCCTCACTTCCGGCATAAACCCGGAATGGCCACACTTGAATGTGAAAATTTCCATCCTAGTAACCATATCCCAACCCCTCAGCCAGTTAGACCAGATCCATGGCAAATGGAACAACAAACTGACGACAGTCTCCCCCTGCCAGAGAGAAAGAAGAATACATGGAGCCTCGATCTTCAAATTAGCGTTGAGTTAAAAAAACGAAACAAAGCGAATTTTATATTCGAAGTCCGCGGTAAAAACTTTCTGGAACCGGCTTCTGCTGAAATATGCTCAGTCCAAGGTAGCACCCGGGCAGTGGTTTTCGGTAATGAAACGAAATCGCTGGCCATGCTCGTAAACCCCTTCAAACCGTTTTTGAAACTTCGCAGTGAAGATAAGACCGTCGAGTTTGAGGTTTCGCGGTTCTGTAACTTTTTCGCAGTTCACCGCTATTTCGTCATCACTAATAATCTGACCCTTCATGTTGACGAAGAGTTTGTAGTGGGGGACATAAAAGCAGTTTATGACTCTAAAGGCGAAGAAGTACTCTCCGATTTGAATACGCAGACTCTTATCCGCCTCCTTAATAAGGATGGGTACAGACAGTCGCTGGAAGAGATTGCCATAAAAGTTAGCTCGATTAATTGCACAGGATTGAGCAGCGCTCAACGTTGCCTGCTTTTATCCTCTTTTGAAAACGTCGTCGCGTCTAATCAATCCGAGCGAGTGTTGAAACTCGACGTAAAAGCACTCAATAAGGACGGCCATCAGCTCTTTGAGGGTTTCTTTGAACTTGGCGAGGGTCGACACAATCTCGACATGCCAGCCAAAGAACAAGCCGTGGCGTATTTGATTAAGTCTGGCCAAGTAGTAACACGTTTAGAGTTGAAAGCACTTCATGGACAATATCATCCGAGTGTGTCGATGAGAGATGAGATTATAAATGATCGAAACTTCATTGTAGAAACGGCTATTGAAACTCAGCGAGTCAGTTGGAGCGGATACCGTTGGGTCACCAGTAAGAGTGCATACACGTTAAAACCTGCTTTAAGACCCCGCCCGCTCCCTATGACTAAGCGGGAGTGGAACCTAGAAATTATTGGAATGGATTTTGACTGGGAGAACAAACGAGATGTCTAAGAGACCTATGAAGATCCAGTTCGATCATATATATGAAGCACTCATGGAACTAGCAATCGTAAAACCTGCGAGCAAAAAATTGTTCGGTGAGTGGGAACGCCTTCATCTCCGAGACCTTACCACCGCAAACAAAGGGTACAAGTTATCATCCAAGGCATCATTTAAAGCGAAAGTTTTAAATTCCTTGCCCGATAGCACAAAGCTATCTTTGTTCGAAAAGCTAGCTCCTGCACTGAACTTAGAAACTGTTCCCACCAAAGAACAGTTATCTGACTTTCGTGGCTCGTTAGCAAGCGATCTGATTTTTAGCGAAACAGCGCACACTATTAATGAACACCCATTGCGTTTTCTCGCTCTTTATCCAGGCCTCCTTAATAACCTGTTCAATGACCTTGCTGAGATAGACTACGCTCAGAAAAGCCAAGAGTTCGCGGGAATTGAATTGGTCAAAGTGTCAGACGTGGCTGAACCTGAAACGCCAGTCCCCGCAGAGTCTGTTGAGACCTCGGTTGCTGATGCTGCCATTAAACTGCTCGAGTTGGCTCTGGAAAGAAGTGAGCTTGAGGGTCTGGATAACTCGGGAGTAAATTTTGCGAGGGCAGTGGCAGCCATATTTCAGCAATCGACAGCGCTGGGTCAGCTGGTGATGAATGCTTTGACGGTTGATACCGATACAGAAACAATCCGAGCCCTACGAGATGAAATCGACTATCAGCTCTCGGAAACAGTGCCCGTAGGACTCGATACTTATCGGGTGGTACTCACGGATATCTTTGAACTACCTAACAACGCCGGCTATGCCGGCAAAGTCTGTGCAGTAGAGACGGCAGCGGGAAATTTGATACCTATTTCGGAAGGTGCTGCCTTTGAAACATTTCCCACGCGCGGAGGCGTATATATACCGATGTCTGCGATAGCAGCAACTGCCGCGAGGTCCAATTACCTACCTATTGTCGCGGTCAAAAGTAGCCATGAGGGCGCAAACCGCTATCGCATGAAAAGCCTTTGGGCTGATCTCGATCAGATCATTAATCTTCAACATGGGCTGGAGCGTTACGATGATCTTGTTGAAGAAATCAAGTCATTGTCATTACCGGATAACAGAATTACGACTTGGTTTAGGCTCAAGGACGGTTCGTTAATCACTCCGGTATCACAACGGTCAACATTCACGCTGCAAGTTTTTAATGAGAAATGGCGCTACATCGCAGCTGAAGAAGCATTGGAAATCTCCACGGTTTGTGGGTTAGCTCCTTCCTCAATATTCAATACTGCGACCAGTGTCTCCATGGTTTCAAATGCTCAAGTTTTGACGGAAATAGAACGCCTTACGTCAGAGGACTTGCCATTACCTGATTATCTAATGCCTAGGTTAAATGGAGTAACTACATCACTGAAATCGCTTGTTGGCTTGGATGAGTTCACGCGCGATTTAATTGTTGCACTTAAAAATAAAGAACCATTGGCGAGCGAATACAAAACCCTATTGGAAGAAGAAATTCGCCGTAACGCGCCAGAGCTTGAGGGTTTAAAAACGCAAATCGAGGATAAAAAGTCAGAGCTAAAAGAACTCGAAGTCAAACTTTCTGCCGCTGAGGGTCGGTTGAATGGAGTTGAATCTTCTCTACAGAGCAAAGCCGGTGAAATGGTGAGGAAATTCAAAACCGACCTTCGCCCAATACTCGATGATCCGTTGCTACTGGCGTTTATCAATGAGTTTCGCGGAGAACAGGCGGCGCCTACACCTCAAAACCAGGCAGCGAGCAGCGCTGCAGTTTCAGCTGTAGAGCCAGTTCAAAAGGGTCCCGCGACTGTCGTGCACTTTAAAGCCGAGCAGCAAAAAACTCTCTTGAGAGGGCTCGGCATTAGAAGCTGGTCTGATGACAGTGTGGCTAAGTTAACCGAGGCTGCGCACGAGCTGATGAGTACCGGTTTGACTCTGGAGATTCATGGAGAAAATGGATTTCAGCTAGCCCACATGATACTGGGGCATTTCGGTGAAGGAAAATATGAAACCATCGTCACTACATTTGCTGAAAACATTGAATATGCCTGCTCGAGAATTTTGGAGATCGGTAACACTGCTACTTTAATTACGGGAGTAGAGGAGCGGCACATCGGGTTATTCAGGTCGGCACTTCAATTCAGAGCTGAGGTACTCTCCAGCGATTGTGCTCCGGTGATATTCGTAACAGGTCATCGATGCATGGAAGAGCTCAACACTGTGATTACGTTATCGCCATCTCAACTCGGTAATATATCGGCTGAGGGAGAGTATGACGAGGAGGACTTTGAGGCTGATCTTTCGGGGCTCGGCCCGTACTTCCGAAAATACATCAAGGGTATGCAACCTTCAGGCTTTCTAGATCTGATATATACTAGTAACAACGCTACACCGGACAAATCTGGGTAGTTTTCTCTAGTAACTGTACTGATTTACTATGGAAGCCGTTGTGGCTGACACAGCCGCCCTATGGGTCTATATTAGTTTTACGCTGTGTTCGAATATTTCTTGTATGCAGAACAGTGTCTTTGCACCGAGCGGATTTGGTTACAAGTCCCTCACGAGATACAAACAGCTATCGGTTTTATTCAGGATTGTCAGGCGCATCGCCTGAGATGAATAAGGTGCTGGAGGAGTCCACTGGGCTCACAAAGCACCGCTCCCGATTGACGCGCAAGAGCTCCCACAAGAGTCGCTACGCGTAAATCACGCGCGGTGCTTTGCTTCGCGCAGCGACAGCGCTCGTTGTTTA
>Ga0102951_1000536_pt1 | contig 13552 bp, 14 predicted proteins | sample SalPonA_B_H2O_MG_FD_78507 | JGI IMG/M metagenome (GOLD analysis project Ga0102951, IMG submission 78507) | Water microbial communities from South San Francisco under conditions of wetland restoration - Salt Pond MetaG R2A_B_H2O_MG | ecosystem: Environmental > Aquatic > Non-marine Saline and...
CATCGATCTATGTACCCACCTACGTGAACCTGGTCTAACGCAAAAAGGCACTATCGCATCGGAAACTGCCGCTGCCGCTGCCGGAGGCATTACCACACTGGTTGCGTCGCCCAATACTAAACCGGTTGTGGACAGCACAGCGGTTGCAGAGTTAATACAAGATCGTGCAACCGATGCAGGTATGGCAAGAGTACTACCTCTAGGCGCGCTGACACAGTCAATGCAGGGGGAACAACTTGCCCCGCTGCATGCACTAGCGAGTTCTGGATGCATTGGCTTCACAAACGGCCGACACCCTATCGATAGCTCACGTGTGATGCTAAGAGCGCTGGAGTATGCCGCCACTCATGACCTATTGGTTGTGTTTCAAGCGGAAGATCGCGCACTTGCAGCCGAGGGTTGCATGCACGAAGGGACGACCGCCACTCGGCTTGGCTTAAACGGCATCCCTGCAGCAGCTGAAACCATTGAGGTATCACGCTGCTTGATTCTCATTGAAGAGACCGGTGTAAGGGCTCACTTCGGCCAGCTATCCTGTGCTCAGTCTGTCCTTTTAATTCAAGGCGCTCGCGAACGAGGTCTTAATGTGACGGCTGATGTAGCGATTCACAATCTGCTGCTGACCGATGAAGAGGTGAATGGCTTCAACAGCCTATTCCATGTTATTCCACCGCTGCGTTCACAATTGGATCGTGCAGGGTTGCGTCAGGGCCTAGTGACTGACACGCTGGATGCCATCTGCTCAGATCATCAGCCTCAAGATGCTATATCAAAAGAAGCCCCTTTCGCCGCGACCGAACCCGGCATCAGTGGATTGGAGACGCTATTACCATTGAGCCTAATGCTGGTGGAACAACAATTAATCGCGCTGCCTCAGTTGATTGAAAAACTCACAACCGGGCCGGCTAAAGTACTGGGTATAGAAGCCGGGTCTCTTGAAGTCGGTGCTGATGCAGACATCTGTGTTTTTGATCCAGAAGCGACCTGGACAGTCAACCGTGAGACGCTCAAATCCCAAGGCAAGAACACGCCATTTATCAATACAGAATTGAAAGGTCGGGTGACTCTGACGCTACTTAATGGTCGGCCTGTGCATCGATTAGGTTGATAGATTGAAAACCAAAAGACCCAGCCGATGCTGGGTCTTTTTTTGCCTATTGGCGCCGATCAATGGTTCAAAGTATCATCTGAGTCTTGCAGGGTGAATGACGGTAGATCTTCACCCTCATGTTTCCCACCATCATCGCTTAGCTTGATCATTAAACGAAGATCATTGGATGAATCTGCAAACGACAGTGCCACTTCATACGTAATGACACCCTCTTTGTAGAGCGCAAATAGCGCTTGATCAAAGGTCTGCATACCAAGATTGCTCGATTTCTTGATGACATCTTTAATTTCGTGCACCTCACCTTTACGAATCAGATCTTGAATCAGCGGGGTGTTAATCAATACCTCAATGGCCGCTCTGCGTCCTTTACCGTCCGTCGTAGGCAAGAGTTGCTGAGCCACTATCGCTTTCAAATTCAGAGAGAGATCCATCCAGATCTGATTATGATGCTCTGGACCAAAGAACGAAATGATTCGATCGAGTGCTTGGTTTGCATTGTTGGCGTGCAGTGTTGCCAAACAGAGGTGACCGGTCTCGGCGAATGCCAACGCGTAAGCCATGGTTTCAGCTGAACGTATCTCACCCATCAATATGACATCAGGCGCCTGACGCAGAGTGTTTTTCAGAGCGACTTCAAATGAATCGGTATCAAGACCGACCTCTCGCTGAGTCACGATCGATTTCTTATGATGGTGAATGTACTCAATAGGGTCCTCAACGGTAATGATGTGGCCTGCCGCATGCTCGTTACGGTAATCAATCATGGATGCCAGAGAGGTCGATTTACCCGTTGAAGTACCACCGACAAACAGGATCAAACCTCGTTTGGTCATCGACAAATCTTTTAACACCTCAGGAAGCCTTAGCTCTTCCATAGTTGGGATGTGGTTGGCGATTGAACGCAGCACCATTCCCGGAGTATTTCTTTGCACAAAAGCGCTGACACGAAAACGACCAATACCGTTTACGCTCAGTGCAAAATTACACTCATTAGTCGCTTCAAATTCAGATAGCTGCTTGTCGCTCATCGTACTGTAGACCAGAGCACGAGACTGTGATGAGTTAAGCGACTCACGTGTCAGTGGTTTGATCGTGCCATCCACCTTGATTGAGGGCGGCGCACCGGCCGTAATGAAAAGATCGGAACCACCGCGTTCCGTCATTACCTTTAAAAGCTGTGTAAAATCCACGGGTTACCTCTCTTAGAATATCGATGGGTCTTTGGCTCGGGCGGCCGCTTGTTCAGAGGTTATAAACCCTTTCTGAACCAACTCCAATAACGCCTGATCCAGCGTCTTCATGCCCACTTGTGAACCTGTCTGAATCGCAGAATACATCTGTGCCACTTTATCTTCGCGAATCAGGTTACGAATGGCTGCGGTACCAATCATGATCTCGTGGGCAGCCACTCGACCACCACCCGTTTTTTTCAATAATGATTGTGAAATGACTCCTTGCAGTGACTCAGAGAGCATAGACCGCACCATATCTTTCTCGGCTGCTGGGAACACGTCGATGATACGGTCAATGGTTTTCGCTGCCGAGGTGGTGTGCAGTGTGCCGAAAACCAAGTGACCTGTCTCTGCTGCGGTCAGCGCAAGACGAATGGTTTCAAGGTCACGCATCTCACCCACCAAGATCACATCAGGGTCTTCACGCAGTGCAGAGCGCAGGGCTGCATCAAATCCAAGGGTATCTCGATGCACCTCGCGCTGATTAATCAAACACTTTTTGCTCTCGTGAACAAACTCAATAGGATCCTCAATGGTCAGGATATGCTCTGAACGAGTTTCATTAATGTAATCGATCATCGCTGCCAGCGTGGTCGATTTACCAGAGCCCGTTGGCCCTGTGACGAGTACTAACCCCTTAGGCTGGTCGGAGAGCTGTTGGAAGACCTTACCCATGCCAAGATCATCCATAGTAAGAACTTTACTTGGAATGGTACGGAATACCGCGGCTGCACCTCGGTTTTGCACAAAACCATTAACACGAAAACGCGCCAGCTGAGGAATTTCAAACGAGAAATCGACTTCTAACTTCTCTTCGTACTCTTTACGCTGCTTGTCATTCATAATGTCATACAGCAATCCATGGACCTGCTTATGATCCATCGATGGAAGTTTGATGCGACGCACATCACCATCGACGCGAATCAACGGTGGCATACCTGCCGTAATGTGCAGATCGGATGCTCCTTGCTGTACAGCAAAGGCTAAAAGTTCGGTAATATCCATAAGTAATTTCACCCAAGCGGACGACCGCATCAAACTGATGAGTAGTGACACATATGACTAGCATAGCAGAGAGCCTGAAAAAGGTGAGATCCGAAATTGAAAAAGCTTGTGCTGAGTCAAACCGCTCTAAAGAAGAGATCTGCCTATTGGCCGTCAGCAAGACCCGCAGCGTTGAGGAGGTTGCTGAGCTGGCTCGCTTGGGACAACGTGCTTTCGGTGAAAACTACTTACAAGAGGCTCTCGATAAGATAGACGCTCTTGTATCGCTGAACCTTGATTGGCACTTCATCGGCCCGATTCAGTCCAACAAGACAAAAGCCATCGCTGAACAGTTTGCTTGGGTCCACAGTGTCGATAGACTCAAAATCGCACAACGATTCTCAGCACAACGTCCACACTATGCGGATGACTTAAATATCTGCCTACAGGTCAACATCAGCCGCGAGGAGAGTAAATCGGGCTGCCTACCCGAAGAAGCGCTCGATCTCGCCAAACAGATTGCTGTGTTGCCTAAAATAAGGCTGCGTGGTCTGATGGCCATTCCAGAAGCGACTGACGATATAGAACTGCAGAAAGAGCGCTTTCGCCAGGTAAGAGCGCTATTTGAAGAGATCAAACAGGAGGTCCCCGGCCTAGACACATTATCAATGGGTATGTCGGGTGACCTGGATGCTGCGATTGAAGAGGGAGCAACCATTGTGCGTGTTGGTACTGCTCTGTTCGGCCCGCGCAATTACAACAGATCATTTTAGGAGAAGAGTGTGGCAAAGCCATCGATCGCATTTATTGGTACAGGCAATATGGCCGGTGCTATCTTAGAGGGCTTAATTGCAACAGGATACCCTGTTGAAAAGTTATGGGCCACACGTCGTCAGCTCGACAAGTTAGCTCATTTTGCTGAACGCGGCGTTCATACAACGACCGACAACCATCTAGCGATTGACGCTTCGGATATCGTCGTCATTTCAGTGAAGCCGCAGATGATGCGTGACACGCTCACTGAGTTAGCACCGACGCTGCAAACGTGTAAACCGCTTCTTATCTCTGTTGCGGCCGGCATTAGTTGCGACTCTTTGGAGCGCTGGGCAGGCGGTGAACTGGCCGTGATTCGCTCTATGCCAAACACACCCTCTCTTCTCAGATTAGGCGCCAGCGGGCTATTTGCGAACCCAAGAGTAACCGATGAGCAAAAAGCGCAAGCCTCAGCAATTGCTGAAGCGGTCGGTATTGCGACTTGGTGTGACACAGAAGAGGGCATCGATCAGGTGACAGCGGTTTCAGGTTCTGGCCCCGCTTACTTCTTTTTAATGATGGAGAAGATGATTGAGGCGGCACAGGAACTTGGTATGGGCCCTGAAGCGGCTCGCCAACTAACTATCCAAACAGCCAAAGGGGCTGCAGAGATGGCCGCTAATACCGGAATTGAGCCAGCCCAATTACGCAAAAACGTCACCTCACCAGGTGGTACCACAGAGCAGGCGATTAACAGTTTTGAACAAGATCAACTGGGAGAGGTTGTATTGCGGGCCATGACGGCTTGCAAGAACCGTGCAGCAGAGATGAGCGAGCAACTCGGTAAAGACTAATGGCTTTAAAACAGCTACTCTTAAACTCTTATTACCATTAAGCGAATTATAGGAAAAAACATGGCTGGCGATACACTGACATTAATCATTCGTACGGTTGGTGAAGTTTTTGCATTTATACTGCTTCTGCGATTTTTGCTGCAGGCCAGTGGCGCTGACTACTACAACCCGATCTCTCAATCAGTGGTTCGTTTTACTCAGGTTCCATTAGCTCCTTTACAGAAACTAGTGCCCAAAATTGGGCGTTTGGATATCTCCCCACTTGTTCTGGCTTTTGCCGTTAAAGTAGCGGTCGTTGTCGCGATCATTTTTTTTACTCAAGGCGATATCCCCAACATGTTGGGTGCTGCACTGTTCGGTCTTTTTGGGGTGCTTGATGGTATCCTGACGATCTATTTTTGGGCGGTCATTGGATCAGTCATCCTCTCTTGGGTAGCTCCCAACAGCTATCACCCTGGTCCACAGCTCATCATGCAGATTACTGAGCCCGTATTTTCTTTGGCGCGAAAAATTATTCCACCCATCGGCGGACTGGATCTTTCACCCATTTTGATCTTTTTAGTGATTCAAATACTGCAATCCCAAATCACTCGACTGGTCATGTAACTGTACCCGCGGTTTGCTAGAATAAACACTGTTCCAAGTACTGCATTGCACAGGAGATAGCCTAATGCCGGCTAGCTTGCCAACGGATTCCGTCGGTATCGTCACACCAGAATTGATTCACTTTGCCGAGCCTCTATCGCTAGCGTCAGGCCGAGTGTTGCCTGAGTACGATTTAATGGTTGAGACCTACGGGCAACTTAACGCGGATTGCTCTAACGCAGTGTTGATCTGCCATGCTTTATCGGGGCACCACCACGCAGCGGGCTACCACTCAGAAGGTGATAAATACCCGGGTTGGTGGGACAGTGCTATTGGACCGGGTAAACCGATCGATACGAATCGTTTTTTTGTTGTGTCGTTAAATAACCTAGGGGGCTGTCACGGCTCGACAGGGCCGACATCAATCGACCCAAGCACTGGCAAACCCTTCGGCCCAGATTTCCCATTTATGACCGTGCGAGACTGGGTGAACAGTCAGGTTCGACTGGCTGATCACTTCGGCATCCAACGCTGGGCTGCGATTGTAGGCGGAAGTCTTGGTGGTATGCAGGCGATGCAGTGGTCCATCGACTATCCAGAGAGGCTAGGTCACGCGTTAATCATTGCTTCTTCGCCGAAATTGACGGCACAAAATATCGCTTTTAACGAAGTGGCTAGACAGGCCATATCGAAAGACCCTCAGTTCCATGAAGGGCGCTATTACGATCACGATGCTCTTCCAAAAACAGGCCTCTCTTTAGCTCGTATGATTGGCCACATCACCTATTTATCGGATGATGGCATGGCTGAGAAATTTGGTCGTGAGATGCGCAATGGCGAATTGAGCTTCGATCTGAATACTCAGTTTCAGGTAGAAAGTTACTTACAATACCAGGGTGAGAAATTTTCGACGGCGTTCGATGCAAATACCTACCTATTAATGACAAAAGCTCTAGATTACTTCGATCCTGCATCTGAGTATGATGACGACCTTTCAAAGGCATTAAGCCACGCCAGATGTAAATTCCTAGTTGTCTCTTTTACAACGGACTGGCGCTTCTCACCCGAGCGATCGCGTGAAATAACCGATGCGCTGGTTGCTGCCGATAAAGATGTGAGCTACGCCGAAATCGATTCTGATCACGGCCACGACGCCTTCTTGATCGATAGCCCTCGTTATATGGCTGTGTTCAAAGCTTACATGAACCGTGTCGCCAACGAACTCAATCTAGGAGTCACCCATGAGAGCTGATTTAGAGATCATAGCTGAATGGATTCAACCCAAAGCGCGTGTCCTTGATATGGGTTGTGGTGACGGTGAATTACTCGATTTTCTAGCCCAGCAAAAGCAGGTAGATGGCTTAGGGTTAGAGATCGATCACGACAACATCACCCACTGTATCGCTCGTGGTGTGAACGTCATCGAAAAGAACCTTGATGAAGGTCTGGCCAGCATTGACGATTCAAGCTTCGACAACGTCGTCATGACGCAAGCTTTGCAGGTCATGCACCGCCCAGATTTAATTGTTGAAGAGATGTTGCGCATCGGTAATGAAGGTATCGTCACCTTTCCTAACTTTGCCCATTGGCGTGCCCGATTCTATCTGGCGTTCCGGGGCAAAATGCCGGTCTCAAAGTTTCTCTCATACAGTTGGTATGACACGCCCAACATCCACTTCTGTACCTTTAAAGATTTTGAAGCACTCTGCATTGAGAGAAACATCCGAATCATTGAGCGCACCGTAGTCGATAATGAGCATCGCCAACGTTGGTGGCATAAGCTCTGGCCCAATATGATGGGCGAAATCGCGATCTACCGAATCACACGATAGAGAATGAGGTTAATGATGCGTTCTTTCATGCTTTTACTGTTCACCTCTCTATTTGCACTGTCTGCTCACGCGGAACAGAAACAGATCGAACGTGGCTATGAAGTGCACTTCAACGCTTTCAACTCAAGCTTTGTAACACCTGAAGTAGCCACAGCCAATGGCATCGTTCGCAGTAAAGTGAGAGCCCTGGTCAATGTGGCCGTCTTTAAACTTGAGAAGAGTGGTGACAAAACAGCGGTGCGCGCTAGCATTAAGGGCGAAGCGAGTAATTTGCTGCAACAGATACAGTCCATCGAGTTTTCGCCAATCATTGAAGGCGATGCAATTTACTACATCGGGGGCTTCCGCTTCAGTGAAGAGGAGCGCATGACCATCGAACTTGAGGTCACTCCAGATCCCAATCAAGCTCCTATCAAGGTTAAGTTTAATCAAACCTTTTACACGGAATAAGCATGAGCCAACGTATTGTTTTAGCCAGTGGAAACAAGGGCAAGCTCAGGGAGTTCTCACAGATACTCGCTCCTTTAGATCTAGAGATTGTCTCTCAAGGAGACTTAGGTGTTGAGGATGCTGACGAGACGGGTTTAAGTTTTGTAGAAAACGCGATCCTGAAAGCACGTAACGCTTGCGCGGCTACCGGCCTACCGGCCATTGCAGATGATTCAGGTCTTGAAGTGGATGCTCTTTTAGGCGCACCCGGAATCTACTCCGCACGTTTTGCTGGCCCCGGCGCTTCAGATCAACAGAACATTAATAAACTGATTAATGAGCTTGGCGAAAATGGCTTCAAAGATCGAACCGCCCGATTTCGGTGTGTTCTAGTCTGTATGCGACACCAACGTGACCCGACTCCATTAATCGCAGTTGGCACTTGGGAAGGAAAGATTCTTGATGCGCCTGAGGGGGAAAATGGTTTTGGCTATGATCCCATCTTTTGGTCTCCAGAGTTTGGCTGCGCAGCAGCACAACTCACCCCAGAGCAGAAAAAAACCGTCAGTCATCGAGGCAAAGCGGTTGCACAGCTAACTGAACAGCTGACGGCCTTTCTCACCTAAATGGACGGTAAGCTGCCCCCTCTGTCGCTCTATGTGCACGTACCTTGGTGCATTCAAAAGTGCCCATACTGTGACTTCAACTCTCACCAAGTCAGAGATGAAATCCCAGAATCGCTCTATCTGGATCGCCTAATAGCCGATCTTCAAAATGATCAGCACCTGACGTCCGAAAGGCCCATTCACTCTATCTTCATCGGAGGCGGTACACCCAGCCTTCTAAAACCAGAAAGTTACGCCAGATTACTTGAGGCCATTACGTCAAACTACACCTTAGAACCGGACGCCGAAATCACCATGGAAGCGAACCCCGGTACCTTTGAACAAAACAAATTTGAAGGATTCGCAGACGCCGGTATTAATCGCTTATCGATCGGCGTGCAGAGCTTTGACAATGGATTCTTAAAAGCACTTGGTCGAATTCATACCGGCGCGGAGGCACTAGAGGCCATTCAATCTGCAAAACAGCTGTTTAAACGCACCAATATCGATCTGATGCACGGGTTACCGGGTCAAACCCCGGAAGCAGCACTTCAGGATCTTAAGCAAGCGATCGCGTTTGAACCCGATCAAATCTCCTGGTACCAATTGACCATAGAACCCAATACCGAGTTTGCAGCAAAACCACCTTCTCTACCCGTCGAGGAGTCTTTATGGGCTATTCAAGAGCAGGGTAGTGACCTATTAAAACGTTATGGCTACGAGCAGTATGAGATATCAGCCTTCGCACGCCCTGGCGGTGAATCAAAACACAATCTTAACTACTGGCGGTTCGGTGATTACCTGGGTATAGGCGCGGGTGCACACGCTAAGCTGTCTTATTGGGAGCAGGATCAACTGCAGATTGAACGCCTTCACAAACAACGCCAGCCTAAAGCCTACATGAACGCCATAGATCCGATTGCGGGTCGAGAGGTCATTAAAGCTCATGCATTGCCTTTTGAGTTCATGCTCAACGCCTTACGACTAAAATCGGGTGTTAAAACAGAGTTATTTGAGCAAAGTACCGGGTGTTCAATTGAGCAAATAGAGCCGCTATTAAATCGGGCTCGTCATCGAGGCATGTTAATTGAGGATCCTTCTCGGATAGCGCCTACACGTGAAGGACAGCTGTTTCTAAATGATCTTTTAGAGATGTTTATTGATTGAGCCTAGCAACGATCTTAGGTATCTCACTGATTGAATCAGCGTGCCAATCAGCATCCACCTCAATGGCCCACTCAAACCCCTCTGGATTGACCCAGATTGTATGCATTCCCAGCTCTTTAGCGGCCCTAATATCATTTATTGGGTGATCGCCAATGTGGACGACCTCGTCAGCATCGACTGAGGCAAACTCCAAAGCCTTTTCAAACATCAAGGGATGGGGCTTCGCTGTACCTACACTGTCTGCATTGAACTGAAAATCGAACCACTGAGCCAAGGGTGTTTTTGCGACTTCAGCATTACCGTTACTGAGTGCACCAATCAGCAACCCTTGATCTTTTAGCTGCTGAAGCATATCAAACACCTGGTCGTAAGGGGTGACTGCGTGACGATGATGTAAAAAAAGATCAAAAGCAGCGGCGGCTTTTGATTTCGCCTCCTGTTGGGTTAGCCCCACCGAGACCATCCCCTCTTCAAGCAGACGAATGCGCGTCTCCGTCATGCTGTGAGCAATGTCAGGGTAGCGCTCCAAAAGAGAGCGTCGAAGTGCTGAGCCTTCCGCGAGGTCTTTTAATGAGAACCGCTCCGTGTAAGCGGGAACTTCTCGTTCTAGCCACTCCCACAGAAGATCGTTTGCCTTAATCACAACCGGATATACTGCCCATAAGGTATCATCGAGATCGAAGGTAACACACTTGATTTTATTCACGTCGTTTGGCCCTAGGGTGTGATTTCTGATAGATCGATTTAAGTTGTTTAAAGTCGAGGTGCGTGTATATCTGAGTCGTACTGATATCAGCATGACCCAATAGTTCTTGAACGGCACGAAGATCACCGGAGCCGGCAAGCATCTCGGTGGCAAAGCTGTGTCGAAGACGGTGAGGGTACAGATTCCCAGCCACACCGCATTGCTCACCCAGTTCTTTCAGACGTTTCTCGACACTGCGCGATGAGAGACGCTTACCCAATTTACCGACAAAAAGAGACTTTTCATTAAAGTCAGCCAGTGCCAACCGCTCTTTAAGCCAAAGCTTAATAGCCTCCAGAGCAGCACCGCCTATAGGCACTTGGCGCATTTTGCGACCTTTACCCTCAACGATGACAGAGCCTGACCCCAAATCGATATCATTTAAATTAATACCAACCAGTTCCGATACGCGCAGTCCACTGGAATAGAGCAGCTCCATCATTGCTAGATCGCGAATTTTTAAGGGATCATCTTGCGGCGTGTCTAACACGTCGTTCAAGGTCTCTGAACTCAGCGTCTGTGGCAAACGTCGAGGGGCCTTGGGCGCTTTAATTGCAAGAGCAGGGTTGTGTTCGCAAATCGATTGCTGATTGAGATATCGATAAAAGCTACGAAGCGCAGACAACATTCGCTGCAGCGAGCGACCCGACAAACCCTCTGCATGAAGTTCAGCGACGGCATATCGAAGGGGTCGTTCGGACAGCTCAAGCCAACCGGTGAATTCAATCAGTTGAAGCGTTTCACGAAAGCGGCGAAGATCGCGTTGATAGTTGAAGACCGTTTTATCTGATAACTGACGCTCGACACGCAGGTGCTCGGAAAAGCGAAACTCTAAATCGCTGTCCGAGCCACTCATGTTAGCCTCGAATATTCATCAAACGCGCAAGGATTCTGCTTAGAACTTGGCCGATATACGCCAAAAATAGAGTACCTTGCGTAGATTGGAAGTAATTTGCGTCGTATGAACCGATCACTAGAAGACCTAGGGATTCCCCCTTGACTAGGGGCACCACAGCGCAAGATCCCACTGATTTTTGAGGGTTTCTAAATAAGAAACGGGTCATCTGATCCGATAACTGTCCGCAGACCGGTTTCGAAGAGTCAATGAGAGGCTGAACAATAGACGTTTGACTGCGCGGCAACACTCTTAACGAGTTAACGTCTAGCTGTGTATCAGAGAAGAGGATAAGTTCCACCTCATCGCCGCTGAAATCACCACACAAACTCTCCTCCAGTACAATGCTGACGTCATCAAAGCTATCGGCCTCTAGAAGCGATAACACCATTCGCTTGGTCTTACCGAACTGCCCGTCATTGTGACGTGCCGCTTCGATCATGTCCGACAGATGGATTTCGAGGGTATTGGCTTTTTCTCGCAACATACTGGTTTGACGTTCTACCAATGAGACGGCTGAACCTCGTTGATGAGGAACCGTCAGTTTCTCAAGTAGCCATGTATGGTTCTCAAAAAAACTTGGATTCTGCGAAAGCCATTCGGCGACCTGGTTTTCATCTAGCGGTTGGCTCATAAGTAAATCTGCCCTTCATAAACCGAACTAACGGGACCGGTCATATTGACTGAATGCCCTTCGCCAGCCCACTCAATCTCAAGATCGCCACCCGGTAAATGAACGGTGACTTTGCTATCGAGCAGTCCACGTAAACGGCCAGAAACGACCGCAGCACAAGCACCTGTTCCGCAAGCTTGCGTTTCACCTGCTCCGCGCTCATAGACACGAAGATTCACCTCATTCCTAGAGATGACTTCCATAAAACCGATATTGGCACGGTTAGGGAATACTGGATGGGATTCTAGCTCAGGGCCCCAAGTCCCAACCGGTGCGTTGTCAACTGAATCGACAACCAACACTGCATGCGGATTACCCATAGAAACAGCACCAAACTCGACGGTAACACCTGAAGCAAGCTGGGTGGAGTAGGTCGTGCTCTTCTCGGTGAAGGTCGTTGGCACCTGAACCGGATCCAGTTCTGGTTCACCCATATCGACTTCAACCAAATCGCGACCGACAATATTCAATACCGCACGACCGCGAGCGGTTTGCACATTGATGGTGTCACGCAAAACCAACCCTTTATCGCGAACAAATCGGGCAAAGCATCGGGCACCGTTACCACAGTGCTCAACTTCGCTGCCATCCGCATTAAAGATGCGGTATCGAAAATCCATATCGGGATCGGATGGTGGCTCGACCAAAAGCATCTGATCGAAACCCACACCCACATTACGATCAGATAGCTGCCGCACGAGATCTGCATTAATACGAACGCGCTGTGAGATGGCGTCAATGACCATAAAGTCATTGCCTAAGCCATGCATCTTAGTGAATCGCAGTAGCATCAGTTATCCTCAGACAACAAAGATTCACCGCGCACGAGGTCTTCGAACTGCTCACGCTCACGCACCACTTGGAAACGCGCGTCATCCACCATCACCTCCGCGGCGCGGCCTCGTGTGTTGTAGTTAGATGCCATAACAAAGCCATAGGCACCCGCCGAACAGACGGCCAAAAGATCGCCCGGAGCGAGTGCTAACTTACGATCTTTGCCAAGAAAATCACCCGTTTCACAGATCGGACCGACAAGATCCCAAACCGCCTGTTCCGCTGACGACTCTAACTGAGCCGGAATAATTTCTTGATAGGCGCTGTAAAGGGAGGGGCGAATCAAATCGTTCATCGCTGCATCAATGATCGCAAAGTTCTTCTCTTCGTTACGCTTTAAGAACTCAACCTTAGTCAACAGAATACCGGCATTTGCAGAGATCGACCGACCCGGCTCAAACACGAGTTTAAGCTGACGATCGCCAAGTCGATCTATAATGGCATCAATGTAATCTTTGGGTTCTGGAGGTGTCTCGTCCGTATAGCAAACCCCTAGACCACCCCCTAAATCGAGGTGTTCGATCACAATACCCGCGTCAGCCAATCGATCAATCAACGCCAGCAGACGATCCAAGGCATCAAGAAAAGGATCGATTTCGGTAAGCTGTGAACCGATGTGACAATCCACACCGACCACCTTGACGTTTGAAAGCTGTGCAGCGCGCTGATAAACCTCAAGCACGGAATCAATCGCAATACCGAACTTGTTCTCTTTAAGGCCTGTCGAAATGTAAGGGTGAGTACCGGCATCGACATCGGGATTAACACGGAAAGAGACATGCGCCACCTTACCTAGCTCAGCAGCAACTGCGTTGACACGTTCTAGCTCGGACTCAGACTCTATATTAAAGCA
>Ga0102951_1000538_pt1 | contig 13489 bp, 12 predicted proteins | sample SalPonA_B_H2O_MG_FD_78507 | JGI IMG/M metagenome (GOLD analysis project Ga0102951, IMG submission 78507) | Water microbial communities from South San Francisco under conditions of wetland restoration - Salt Pond MetaG R2A_B_H2O_MG | ecosystem: Environmental > Aquatic > Non-marine Saline and...
AAACATTTGAGCTTGAGAAACTGCGCCTCCAGGCGATGCCTGAGATTGTCAGCCAAATGGTCAAGCCGATAGAGAAGATTGATGGTATCTCCATCAACCACATCTCAGGCCTCGATCGAGGTGAGCGCTCCGGTAGTTCGGCTGTGGGCCAAACGATGGATGCCATAATGGATATGGCGGTCTCTTTGCCAGCTATGAAGAAAATTGGTGAGAGTATCGGCGTCAACCTGGACACGCTCGATCCGAAAAAGTCGAATCAATAGTGGTTAAAACCTCGCTTCGGCGAGGTTTTTTTCATGCCTTCCGTTAATTGGCTTGGGTGAGGCTCTCTTTTTTGATACAAAGTGGGCCTAATCTCAGTGCGAGTTGTCTATGTCTAGTTGGCCCTTCTCTTACGAACAATTTATTACAGCGGCCGACTATCTGGGAATCGCTGTTTTTGCAGTGACGGGTGTCCTGGCCGCCGCCGGTAAGCGTATCGATTTCTTCGGTGTACTGGTGCTGGGGGTTGTGACAGCCCTAGGCGGAGGCACCATTCGAGACGTCACTCTGGGTATCTATCCTATCTCCTGGGTGGATAACCCGACCTACCTGACAGTGGCGGTGGGCACCGCGGTGTTTGCTTTCTTCTGGTCACGTTATCTGCGTTCGCCGCGCCGCGCTTTGCTAGTTTTGGATGCCGCGGGACTCGCGCTATTTGCTATGATCGGTCTACAAAAAGCGATGAGTATCGGCGTGGCTCCTATCGTCGGTATTACTATGGCTGTCACTACGGGCATTGCTGGCGGGATGATACGAGATCTACTAACCGATCAAATTCCGCTGGTGCTCAAACGAGATGGGCAACTCTATGCTACATGCGCCATCCTAGGTGCGCTGGTCTATCTTGGTTTGGAGTGGTACCTAGGGTATGCAAATCGCTACGTCGCGATAGCGGGTATGGCGACGATCTTTATCACCCGAATCGTGGCAATCTGGGGACGCATTACGCTACCTGAATTTGTCTCACGCGAGCCAACTTAAGAATGTCTGACGCTCAGTGGTGGATATTTCTGCCTGCCTGTATAGGCATGAACTTTTTCCCCGGCCCCAATAACTTGCTCGCTCTAGTGCACGGTACGCGTGTCGGTATTACTCGCTCATCGCTTGCCGGGCTGGCGCGCTTGCCGGTGATGGTTGTAATGCTAGTGCTGTTGGCGATTGGGCTTGAGGCGTTGTTAGCCATGAGTGAGGATGCCTTCTATGCGATGCGCTTTATTGGGGCCGCCTACCTGCTCTATATGGCCTGGCAGACTCTGAGTGCTCGCATTAGCCTGTCGATGGATGAGGCTAAACCGACCAGTCTGTGGGCAATGGCTAAAGCGGAAGCCTTAATCGCCTCAACCAATCCTAAGTTGATTCTGATATTTACCGCATTCTTCCCACAGTTTATCGAGCCGACAGACTCAGTTGCATCTCAGATAGCGGTGATGGGCGTCACCTTTGTACTGATCGAGATCGCCGCGATTATCGCCTATGCATCGGGAGGTAAGGGACTCCAGCGACTTCTCGCTAAAGATGGTAATGCCAAGTGGCTAGCTCGATTTACGGCGCTGGCACTATCTGCAGCAGCTGCACTGATACTCATCCCCTAATGCGTTTCCGTGAGTTTGGTGTCGTTAGACTAGGCAGATAATTCCCTCAATTAATGATCAAACAGCTCGGTCAAACCGCTCGATCAAACCGTTTAAGCAGCGCCATCAACGTAGAGCGCTCTTCCGTTGTGAACTCCTCGAGCAGGCTGCGCTCTTGCTGCCCGATTTGCGCCTCTATCTGGGTAATAATCTGCTCACCACGATCGGTCATATAGAGCGCGCGTTGACGCCTGTCGGTGGGTGATGGGCGGCGCTCAACCAGGTCTAACTGCTGCAGCTTATCCAGCGCTGCGACCATGGCTGAGCTGTCGATCTTGAGCCGATTACAGACGGCTACCTGGCTACAACCGGGGTTGTAGTGCACAGCAATTAGGATACCGTAGAGTCCGGGTGTGATGCCGTAACGATTAAACACCTGTGAGTGTACGGTGAAGAGGAGGTACTGAGCAGAACGCAGTCGATAAGCCAGCAGATCCTCCATAGAGCCAAGGGATAGTGAGTCTGTCTCTATCTGCGTCATGCGAGAAGTCCAATATGAATACTGAAAAATATAATAACTGGTTAGTACAGTAATTGTATCTACAACTTTTTGCTCCCAGTGTTGCTCTTAGTTCTTCTTTTAGTTCTTCTTTTAGTTCTTCTACTAGTATCGCTCTTAATTGTCCTCTCAATCGTCCTCTCAATTGTCCTGGTAAAAAGTGCAGCCGGTGATTTCTGGTTATGTGACAACCCAGCGACTATCCCTCAAGGATTTGCGTGAGAAGTACCAAGGGCTGAGTGAAGCCGATCTCCTATCCCTTCGGCCAATAAAAAGCCCAGCTTAGTAGCTGGGCTATAGGTGCAGAAGCGTTGATCAGACAGAGGCTGTAGTATCCGCTCCCACAGGCGCCTGATCACTAACCCTCGGGCCTGCGTATCTGTTCGAGGATCGATCAGCCGCGGTAGTAACGCTGTTGGACAAACGGCATCTTGCAGACCTGCAGTGGCAGTTGCTTGCCACGGACCTCTGCGAAGACCTCAGTATCCACCGATGCATAGTCGGGATCGATGTAGGCCATAATGATGGGCTTCTCGATTGAGGGTCCAAAGCTGCCGCTCGTGACAACGCCAATCTGATCGCCCTGAGCATTAACAAGTGTAGCGCCCTCACGCACAGGGGCCTTCCCTAACCCAATAAGGCCGATCCGTTTGCGCTTGACGTTTTTCTCTGCGATCTGCTGGTAAATAATGTCGGCTCCGGGGAAACCGTGCGCGCGTTCGCCGTCAGCGCGGCGTACCTTACTGATAGCCCAAAGCAGACTCGCCTCGACGGGCGTCGTGGTGGGATCCAAGTCGTGACCGTAGAGACACAATCCCGCCTCTAGACGCAGTGAGTCGCGAGCACCCAGACCGATCATCTCAACCTCAGGCTGCTCCAGAATCTGACGGCACAGCGCATCAGCCTGGTCTGCCGGAATCGATATCTCAAACCCATCTTCACCCGTATAGCCAGATCGGCTGACGATACAATCAACGCCTGCGACACTCAGGTAACGGGAGTCCATAAAGACCATATCAGCGCTTTCGGGGCACAGGCGAGCAAATACTTTGGCAGCTGCCGGCCCCTGCAATGCGACCAATGCACGGTCGGCCAGTTCGATAACTTCAACGTCGAGCTTCTCGCGCATCATGGCAATATCAGCGGCTTTGCAAGCGGCATTGACCACGACATAGAGGTGATCGCCGAAGTTGGTCACCATCAAATCATCAAGGATACCACCCTGGTCGTTAGTGAAGATTGCGTAGCGCTGTTTACCCGTAGGTAGGTCGCACACATCAACAGGAACCAGTGATTCGAAGTTGCTTGCCGCTTCAACACCGACAAGTTTTACCTGACCCATATGAGAAACATCAAACAGGCCTGCCTGGTCGCGGGTGTGAAGGTGTTCGCGTCGAACCCCCATCGGGTATTGGACAGGCATATCATATCCGGCAAAAGGGACCATCTTAGCGCCGAGTTCGATATGAAGGTCATACAGTGGCGTGCGTTTTAGCTGCTCGCTCATGGAAGTCTCCTGCTGATAACTATCTGTTATCTCTCTAATGGTGTGTGGTGTTTCCTATTGGAAACAAAATAATGTTCTGCCATAGCGGATGCAAGCAAATTCTGATCAGCCGCCGCCTAGGCGGTTACCCACAAAACTTCGGCATCCTCTTCGCTGATTGAAATCAGGGCATGCCCCATCTCGCAGTCGTAGTAGGCACTGTCGCCTTGATGCAATTCGATAGGTTCATAGAACTCTGTGTAGAGAATGATTGACCCACTCAATACATAGAGAAACTCCTCACCTTCGTGACGAACCCAATCTGCATAGTCGTTCCAATCCCGCGCGTGCACGCTGGTTTTGAAGGGAACCATCTTTTTGTTGGAGAGCTGTGTGGCTAAGAGTTCATGTTCATAGGTGGGTGTCGGATGCAGCTTGCCTTGGCCGGCTTTGGTGATATCGCGGCGACCAGAGCGTTGAGCGGGTTTGGCCGCTTCACTCTTGGGTTCTGTAAAAAGCTGGGGTAGTGCTATCCCCAACCCCTTGGCCAGCTTTGAGACGGCGGCAAAGGTGGGCGAGATCTGCTCATTCTCAATCTTTGAAAGTGTTGAGCGTGCGAGCCCAGTTAATTGGCTGGCCTGCTCTAGCGTTAAATTCTGCGCAAGTCGAAGATCCTTGACCCGCTTTCCAAGCGCCAGTGGCGCAACAGTTGATTCAACATTCGTGCTACTGATTTTAATCTGCGGCTGTTGATTCATGCTTATATCCCTATCGTTACTTCGGCGCTACTCACTGTCTCTCAAAGCGTTGACGCGGGTCAGACGCTCATCTATCCACCACCCCGTTCCGGTGGGGTCGGGGTGCCAGTTTTGAGATTTTCGCGATCTTATCACATATTTCCTATAGGAAACTTTTTTATTGATTCAGAGAGAGTGCAGTGTTAATTTTGCGGCACTGAAAATACGGTGGTGCACGTGGCGCTAAGTCTTTTTGATCTTTTCAAAATCGGGATTGGTCCCTCGAGCTCACATACTGTGGGCCCGATGGTTGCTGCGCGCCGATTTCTGGATCGCTTGGCAGTCGCTGATGAGCTCGGGCGTGTCACCCGAGTTCGGGTTGATCTTTATGGATCCTTGGCTTTGACAGGCCGTGGCCACTCCACCGACAAAGCGGTTATCCTTGGACTTATGGGCGAACGTCCCAGCGAGATCGATCCGTCGACAGTTGAGACGAGCCTAGTTAAGTTAGAGACCCAGAAACAGCTTTTATTGGACTCTGCGGTAAATATCGAGTTCATCATCGAAAGAGATCTGGTTTTTAACTATCAAACCTTTCTCCCCGAACACTCCAATGGCGTCAAATTCATCGCCTTTGACCGGGCCGGGATGGTTCTTCGCGAGGAGACCTATTTCTCCATTGGTGGCGGGATTGTTCACAGCCGAGAAGAGCTAGACGCCAAGGGACTCGCAGACGAAGAGATCAATGTCCCCTATTTTTTTAGAAACGCTCAAGAGCTAGAAAAACTCTGCAGTGAAAACAGTCTAACCATCGCTCAATTGATGCGTGCCAACGAGACTGCACTCCACCCGGATTTTGATTTAGATCGCAAGCTGCATGAGATTTGGGCGGTCATGCTGGCAGCGATCGAGCGTGGCTGTGTGTCGAATGGCACTTTGCCCGGGCCTCAACAATTGCGTCGCAGGGCACCTACGCTTTTCGCTGACCTCAAGTTGCGTTCGACTACCACTGCTGTTGATCCGTTTGAGATGATGGATTGGGTTAGTCTGTATGCCATGGCCGTCAATGAAGAGAATGCCGCGGGCGGTCGAGTCGTGACGGCTCCCACTAATGGCGCTGCGGGGGTAATACCGGCGGTTCTCAATCACTATTTAGAGTTTTCACCCTCGGCAAGTCACGCGAGTGTTGCAGAGTTCCTTCTGACTGCCGGAGCGATTGGGTTGCTCTACCAGCGTAACGCTTCCATTTCTGCAGCCGAGGTAGGTTGCCAAGGTGAGATCGGCGTCGCTTGCTCGATGGCTGCAGCCGGCTTGTGTGCGGTACTCGGCGGAACGGTAGCGCAGATTGAAAATGCCGCCGAGATTGGTATGGAACACAATTTAGGTCTGACATGCGATCCTGTCGGCGGTCTGGTTCAAGTGCCCTGCATTGAACGCAACACTATGGGAGCGGTTAAGGCGATCAATGCTGCTCGCTTAGCCATGCGTGGGGACGGGCGTCATCTTGTATCGCTCGATTCCGTGATCAGCACCATGCTGCAGACGGGACGAGACATGCAATCAAATTACAAAGAGACCTCACTTGGGGGTCTAGCAGTTAATGTCGTTGCCTGTTAACCAGGTAAAGTTTAGTTTTTAGGAGTCTCTGATGAGCGTTTCAGCTAGCTATAAATTTGCGTCATCACACGAATGGGTCAGCCTCGAGGGCGACGACATCGTTTGTATCGGCATTTCGGATCACGCACAAGAGGCTTTGGGTGATCTTGTTTTTGTCGAGCTACCGGAGATCGGTGCAACCTTCGCGAGAGGCGACGATTTGGGCGTGGTCGAGTCGGTAAAAGCGGCATCTGATATCTACGCGCCAGTCAGCGGTGAAGTTATTGAAGTGAATACCAGTCTCGAAGACGCTCCGGAGACGCTTAACAACGAGCCCTACACAGAGGGCTGGATTCTCAAACTTAAGATGAGTGATCCCAGCGAGCTTGACGAACTGATGCCCGAAACAGAATACCTAGCGTCGCTCGACGACTAAATTTAGCGGAGTAATGGAAATGAACGAACAGCGTCAATCGATCGACCAACTGGTCAACGGTGAAGAGTTTATCGCCCGCCATATCGGTGTAAATCCAACAGATGAAGCGGCGATGCTTGCGGCCCTGAATGTTGACTCCGTAGAGGGACTGATGACTCAGGCTTTACCTGCCGTGATTCGTCAAGAGACGCCTCTGGCAACGGGTGTAGCGATCACTGAACAGGCTGCACTAGCAGAGCTACGTGCCCTGGCTGATCAGAATGTCGTCAATAAAAGCTATATCGGCATGGGGTACACTCATACGTTAGTGCCGTCGGTAATTCTGCGCAATGTGCTCGAGAATCCAGGTTGGTACACCGCATACACCCCTTACCAGCCGGAGATCTCTCAGGGCCGTCTGGAGTCGTTGCTGAACTTTCAGCAGATGGTGATGGATTTGACCGGCATGGATCTGGCGAATGCCTCCCTGCTGGACGAAGCGACCGCCGCGGCCGAAGCAATGACCCTCTGTAAGCGTTCAAGCCGCAAAAAGAGCGACAACTTCTTTGTCGCCAATGATGTGCATCCGCAGACGATTGACGTCCTGCGTACCCGTGCCGAATATTTTGGTTTCACGCTGATCATCGATCACGCCTCTGAGCTTGCCAATCACGATGTGTTCGGTGCGCTGGTTCAGTACCCCGGTACTTACGGCGATATTACCGATCTTGAAGCGGTCATTGCTGCGGCTAAAGCGCAGCAGGCGATGGTATGTGTCGCGGCCGATATTTTGTCTCTAGTGTTGCTGAAATCTCCAGGCTCGATGGGTGCTGATGTGGTGCTCGGTTCTTCACAGCGCTTCGGTGTTCCGATGGGCTTTGGTGGACCACACGCCGCCTTCTTCGCTGCCAGCGAAAAACTCAAACGCTCTGTACCGGGCCGTATTATCGGTGTTTCGGTCGATGCGAAAGGTAAGCAGGCGCTGCGTATGGCGATGCAGACACGCGAGCAGCATATTCGTCGTGATAAAGCGACCTCAAACATCTGTACTGCACAGGCCCTGCTAGCCAACATGGCGAGCTTCTATGCTGTATATCACGGACCCGATGGGCTGCGTCGGATCGCTGAGCGCGTTCACCGTCTAACGGCAATTCTCGCCAAGGGCCTGAAGGCACTGAGCTTCAAGACCAACGATAGCTACTTCGATACGCTGCGCGTTGAGACGGGTGCAATGACACAGGCAGTTTATGACCGCGCGCTGGCGGCGGGCTGTAACCTGCGTTGGATCGATGGTGAGACCCTAGGCCTTACGCTAGATGAGGGGACAACGCTGGCGGATGTCGCGGAGCTACTCACTCTCTTTGCTGGAACAGAAAACACGCTTGATCTTGAGGCGATAGATGCTGAGATTCAGGCAGGTGCGGAGACAGGTATTGCAGCCTCGCAGCGCCGTGAAGATGCGATCTTGACGCATCCGACCTTCAACTCCTACCAGAGCGAAACCGAGATGCTGCGCTACATGAAGCGTCTTGAGAATAAAGATTACTCACTAGTGCATGGGATGATCCCACTGGGTTCTTGTACGATGAAACTCAATGCGACCAGCGAGATGATTCCGGTAACCTGGCCCGAGTTCGCCAATATTCACCCGTTCGCGCCACGCGAACAGGTGAATGGGTACCTCGAGATGATCGGTCAATTACAGGATCAGTTGGTCGAAATCACCGGTTACGATGCGGTGTCGATGCAGCCAAACTCCGGCGCATCGGGTGAATACGCGGGCCTACTGGCGATTCGTAAGTACCAGGCATCCATCGGAGAGGGGGCACGTGATGTCTGCCTGATCCCCTCATCTGCGCACGGAACTAACCCAGCGACAGCCTCTATGATGGGCATGCGCATTGTTGTTGTTGGCTGTGATGAGAAGGGCAACGTCGATGTTGAAGATCTGCGAGCCAAAGCTGACAAGCACGCATCTGAGCTCTCCTGCTTGATGGTAACTTACCCCTCCACACATGGTGTATTCGAAGAGCAGATTCGTGAGATTTGTGATCTGATTCATGAACGCGGCGGTCAGGTTTACATCGATGGCGCGAACATGAACGCGATGGTTGGTTTGGCGAAGCCAGGGGATGTCGGTGGCGATGTCTCTCACCTGAACTTGCATAAAACCTTCGCAATTCCACATGGCGGTGGTGGTCCAGGTATGGGGCCGATCGGAGTAAAAGCGCATCTTGCGCCGCACCTTCCGAACCACAAGGTTAGTCCAATCGCTGGTTTGAACGCAGCTAACGGTGCAGTCTCGGCCGCAACCTATGGCTCGGCCGCGATACTGCCGATTAGCTGGCTCTACAATCGTATGTTGGGTCAAGAGGGTCTGCGTCGTTCAACCGAGACCGCGATTCTTTCGGCCAACTACATAGCCGACCACTTGCAGGCTCACTTCCCAGTGCTTTATCGCGGACATGCAGGGCGTGTGGCGCACGAATGTATCATTGATATCCGCGATATCAAGGAGCAGAGCGGTATTTCGGAGGAGGATGTAGCCAAGCGTTTGATGGACTATGGCTTCCATGCGCCGACCATGTCATTCCCAGTACCTGGCACGCTTATGATCGAACCGACCGAGTCAGAGTCATTGGCGGAGATTGATCGTTTCTGTAATGCCATGATCGCTATTCGGGTCGAGATCGCTAAGGTTCAGCAAGGTATTTGGCCATTGGAAAATAACCCATTGGTGAATGCACCGCACACCCAAGCAGACTTGCTCAGTGATTGGGACCGTCCTTACAGTCGCGAGGAGGCGATCGCACCGGCAGGGATTCGTCTGGATGCCAAATACTGGCCCACGGTAAATCGAGTTGATAACGTCTACGGAGACCGTAATTTTGTCTGCTCCTGTCCGTCAATCGATAGCTATCAAGAGTCTGACGAGCTAAAGCAGAGCGCCTAGGCTCGGGCTCTGCTGCGAACTATTCGTCTACCGCAGAGAATACCGAGCACGCTGCAACATCTACAAAGACCGCTGCCCAATAGCAGCGGTCTTTTCATATCTACGCTAAGTTAATGTTCTATTTTGGTCCGAGTTGAATCACTCATTTAGGGTGCTGTCATCGGCGCATAAAGCCTGTACCGCGACCATCATGCATTAGCTATACTCCGTGTTTTCTGAGCAGAGGTGCGCAGATGCGGTCTTGGGATATCTTCTGTTCTATCGTTGATAACTTCGGGGATATTGGCGTCTCCTGGCGCTTAACTCGTCAGTTACAGCATGAGTTAAATCAGTCAGTACGTATTTTTGTCGATGATCTCGAGGTGTTTAGTCGGCTCTGCCAAGAGATCGACCCGAATCTGCAAGAGCAGCAGTTGCAAGGTATTCGTATCTGTCACTGGAGTCTCGCCTCTCAAGCACATCCCGCAGATGTAGTGATCGAAACCTTTGGTTGCCACATACCAGAGTCTTATCGAGAGGCAATGGGAGCCAGAGCCACTACGTCAGTCTGGTTAAACCTCGAGTACTTGAGCGCAGAAGAGTGGGTTGATAACTGTCATCTGTTACCCTCTCCACAGCTGCTGGGGCCGGCTAAGGTGTTCTATTTCCCGGGGTTCACCGAAAAAACCGGCGGCTTACTTCGCGAGACTGATCTAATCAAGCAGCGGGAAGGGTTTAGTGAGGAGCTCCGTTTGCAGTTTTTGGAGTCACTCGATGTCCATCTGTCGGAGCACTGCCTGCTAATATCCGTTTTCAGCTATCGCCAACCGGCCATTGCCAGCTGGCTTGACCCACTAGTGAAGTCGGCTACTCGCACACATCTACTTGTCTCTCCCGGACCCATTGAACAGGATCTGTGTGACTGGCTTGCCATTGATAGTTTAGAAACGGGGAGGGTCTACACTCGCGGCAACCTCGGCGTACAAAAAATTCCTTTTCTCTCTCAGGATCAGTATGACCGTTTGCTGTGGAGTTGTGATCTCAACATTGTTCGCGGTGAAGACTCGTTCGTTCGTGCTCAATGGGCGGCTAAGCCTTTTATTTGGCACATCTATCCGCAGCAGGATGATATTCACCTCGTCAAACTTGACGCATTTATGACCCGCTATATGCAGGAGTGGGATCCTCAAGTTGCCGCGGTGTTAAGAGCAGTTTGGTACGCTTGGAATCGCAAAGAGCAATCGCCTGATGGCTGGCGCTGGTGGACTCAAAATCGTCCTCAACTTGAGCAATACGCCTTAGGTTGGTGTGATGAGCAATCTTCACGCAAGAGCCTAGCAAAATTGCTAGCAGAGTTTGTGCAAAACTGCTAAAAAGCGCGCGGCTTAGGGCCTAACATTTGCACGGGGTAAAATCGTGAAAACAGCTCAAGATTTAAAAGTTAACAATGTGATTTTAATCGACGGCGCGCCTTGGATAGTTCAAAAGGCTGAGTACACCAAGTCGGGCCGTAACAGCGCCATTATGAAAACGAAGTTAAAGAATCTTATGAGTGGTTCGACCACAGAGACAGTCTTTAAGTTCGACGATAAGGTAGAGCAGATCACACTCGATCAGATCGATGTGACCTACTCCTACAAATCCGATGAGATGTATGTTTTTGTGGATGAAGAGTACAACCAGTACGAGTTGAATGCTGAAGATATTGAAGCGGTTATGCCATACATCATTGATGGAATGACTGATGTCTGCAGCGCCGTGTTCTTCCAGGGTAAAGTAATCTCTGTAAACCTACCCACCACAATTATTCGCCAGATTGACTATACCGAAGCTTCAGCCCGAGGCGACACCAGTGGTAAGGTCATGAAACCTGCGAAATTGGCCAACGGGACCACCGTTAAAGTTGCCGATTTCTGCGAAGTGGGCGATTGGATCGAGATTGATACCCGCAACGGCGAGTACAAATCTCGTGCAAAGGCGCCAGTCTAAGATAGACTCAAACCGATCAAAAAGGGGATCTACGGCGCTTAAGTCGCAATCCCCACTCTCTTGTCTCATCACGTTTTTTGCAGCCCCCCTAGCCACTGCTAGCTACCAGGGAAGCCTATCGGCCCTTGCGATTTGTAACTTAATACTGCCTTTCATCGCTTGCCTGGAAAGGGTTTAAAAACCCGGCGCCGTTGCACCAGCTACGACTAGTTACCAATACCCCGCGCAGACGAAATAAGCTTACTCTTAGACTTTGAAAATAAAAGATTTTGTAGCTTGGTCAGCCTCGATGCTGTCTGCTTCAAGCGTTAAGAGGTGTTGAGGAATGAGCGTTATACGCAAAGAGAAAATTACAGGTCCGTCTGCTTGGAAAGGCAAAGATCTGCGTGATGACGATTCGTGGATCTACCACTGGTCGGAGAAATCTATAGCGGCAATGGAGAGGGCGCTTGAACAGGTTAAGAGCAAAGGCTTAACGGTTCCGGATTTCACTAAAGAGGACTTCCCAATTCCTGAAATGGCCGATGAGATCGCTTACTTCAACGAGGAGTTGGAAGAGGGTCGCGGTTTTATTCTGATTCGTGGCCTACCGGTTGAGCGCTACAGTGATGAAGATGTAGCGATTATCTATTATGGCTTGGGCCTTAATATGGGGGTGCCTGTCTCTCAGAATATCAAGGGCGATATGCTCGGTCATGTGAGAGATATCCGTGCGCAGGACACGCGCAAAGTTCGTGTCTATGAGACGAGCGAATATCTGCCGTATCACGCTGACCTGGCGGATGTCGTTGGATTGTGTTCGCTGCGCAAAGCTAAATCTGGCGGTATGAGCAGTATTTCCAGCGCCATGACGCTGTTTAACGAAATTCTGGAGAACCATCCGGAGTACCTTGGTCTGCTGCATCGATACTTCCTGATGGAGCATATTCATGATGGCGACTCGGGTCCTCTGCCGCTATTTAGTGAGCACAATGGCAAGCTGAGCGCGATGTACTTGCGCCAATATATTGAAATTGCCCACGAGAAAGCGGGCCAACCACTATCGCCGGTAGAGATAGAAGCCTTTGATCTAGTGGATAAAATTCTGGTCGATCCGGATACGCGTCTAGATATGATGATGGAACCGGGCGATATCCAGTTCCTCAACAACTACACCATATTCCATTCGCGCACGAGCTTCGAAGACTATGAGGAGCCGGAGTTGCGCCGTCATCTTTATCGCTTGTGGCTGAAGATGCCGAACGCGCGTGAGTTAGCGGATGACTTCCCAGGTCGTAACGGCATCTCAAAACGTTAATCCTAAGATCCGCCAGTGAGTCGGTTGATATGAATCGGCTCGCTGCGCTTCACGGCTCTGTTATTGGTAGCGTGCGTGTTGATTAAATAGTCGCTTAGTCGTTGAAGCTGGTTACCAACAGCGGTGATTCGGCACGGGCTAAAACTCGTTCATCCTGATCAATTAGCTCGGCGATACAGAAGAGCAGTTTAATTCCCGGTTTATCAACCCAAGCACGGATGCGTTGTCGGCCAGGATAGATCGGGCGGTAGAATTGCGTCTGCATATTTACGGTAATGACAGTTTGACCCTGCTCGATGGAGGAGAGGGCTGCATAGGCAAGACCCGTATCAAGTGCCATTGACGCGGCACCGCCCTGTATCACGCCGTTACCCTGAGTGAAGTGTTCAGAGAGCGTTAGCTCCATCTCAACTCGTCCTCTCTGGGCTGTCAGAATGACGTAATCGAGGAGTGCGGAGAGTGGGGTTGCTGTAACCGGGACATTCGTATTTTTGCTGCGAATCATCTCGGCGAGTAAGGCTTGCTCTTGGTTGGAGTTCATAAATTCGTTGCCAAATATTGGGCTTAGGGTGTCGTTCTCACACATTTTTAGAGAGTCCCTGCTCACGCACATCCATGTGCTTCACGGCACTTGTGCCCGGTAGGGTATCAGTACATCCCTGTACAAACCCTGCTTTCGCACATCCATGTGCACGCAGGATAAGTACATCCCTGTACAAAAAAAGCGGCACGCCGCTTGCGCGAGGTGCCGCTTCGATTTACTTGGAATTACTGGTAGCTACGGAAAGCTTCCAGTGCAGCCTTAGCGTCTACACCGCGATCAGCTACTGAGTCGATCCACATCTGATCCAGACCTTTCATAGTC
>Ga0102951_1000540_pt1 | contig 13453 bp, 10 predicted proteins | sample SalPonA_B_H2O_MG_FD_78507 | JGI IMG/M metagenome (GOLD analysis project Ga0102951, IMG submission 78507) | Water microbial communities from South San Francisco under conditions of wetland restoration - Salt Pond MetaG R2A_B_H2O_MG | ecosystem: Environmental > Aquatic > Non-marine Saline and...
AGATGATTGAACTCTTCAAGGACCTAAAAACAACATCAGATCAAGGGATTACTAGCTGGGAAGCACCTAGTAACATAGCACTTGTTAAGTACTGGGGTAAATTTAAAGATCAAATACCCGCCAACCCTTCACTGAGTTTTACTCTTTCAAATTGCCATAGCAAAACCACCCTTAACTATCGTCTACGATCTGAAGTTTCTGATGATTACAGTATTGATTTCTATTTAGACGATGAGCCAAAAGAAGACTTTATTCCTAAAATCAAAACCTTTTTTGATCGAATTGAAGCCTATTTACCCTTTTTAAAATCCTATGATTTTGAAATTCGATCCACCAATTCATTTCCACATTCAAGTGGCATCGCTTCTTCAGCCAGTGGAATGGCTGCATTGGCACTCTGCCTTTTAGAGATGACCGTTAAATCGATTGAAGAAACTAACTCCGAAGACTTTTATCAAAAAGCATCTTTTTTAGCACGCTTGGGTTCTGGTTCTGGATGTCGTTCCATCGAAGGACCACTGGTTCAATGGGGGTCTACTCCGTCAATTTCGAATAGTTCTGATTTATTTGGAATTCCCTATCCTACTGATATTCATCCAGTATTTGAAAATTACCAAGATTGTATACTAATCGTTCACAAGGGAAGTAAGGCTGTGAGTTCTACAGTAGGTCACCAACTGATGGAAAACCACCCCTTTGCAAAGCAGCGATTTGCTCAGGCTCATCAACATATAGAGAAACTGATCGCAATCTTACAAAGTGGCGATTTAAATGCCTTTGTAGAGCTTGTAGAGCTAGAAGCCTTAACGCTTCACGCAATGATGCTCACCTCGAATCCAAACTTCATTTTAATGAAGCCTAACACCTTGGCTATTATTGAAAAAGTAAGAGAATTTAGAGCTCATACAGGCATTCCAATTTGCTTTACGCTCGATGCAGGAGCAAATGTACATTTACTCTATCCTCACAAGGATGCCATTGCTTCTTTTGACTTCATTCTTAAGGACTTAGTTGCTTATTGCGAAAATCAGCAGTATATTTGTGACCAGTTAGGTATGGGAGCTAAGCGACTATCTTAAACCACAATCTATGAAAGGACCACTTTTTTACGCTAAAATTCTACTCTTCGGAGAATACGGAATTATTAAGAATTCAAAAGGATTGGCCATTCCTTATAACGCCGCTAAAGGCGCTTTAAAAATAGATAAACAGCCTTCTGAAAAAGCTGTAGAATCCAATAAAAAACTAGCTCAGTACGCTACGTATTTAGAACAACTTCAAGAGGAGCAATCCGATCGTTTTTCCTTTGATATCGAACGATTAAAAGAAGATATCTCCAAGGGAATGTACTTTGATTCTTCAATTCCTCAAGGTTACGGAGTTGGATCTTCTGGAGCTTTAGTCGCTGCTATTTACAACAATTACGCCACAGAAAAGATAACGGTTCTCGAAAATTTAACTCGAGAAAAGTTGCTCGAATTAAAGCAACTATTCGGAATCATGGAGTCATTTTTCCACGGAACTTCTTCTGGATTGGATCCACTAAACTCTTATTTGAGCTTACCAATTCTAATTCAAGCCGAAAACCATATAGCCTCAACTTCAATTCCATCTCAAAATGTTGACGGAAAAGGTGCCGTATTCTTATTGGATAGTGGCACAGTGGGCGAAACAGCTCCTATGGTTCAAATCTTCTTCGAAAAGATGAAGACCGAAGGATTTAGAAGTATGCTGATGAATAAATTCATCAAACACACCGATGCCTGTGTCGATGATTTTATCAATGGAGATTTTAAATCGCTTTTTAAGCACCTCAAACAACTCTCTGGAGTTGTTTTAAAGAACTTTAAACCGATGATTCCCGAGCAGTTTCACGATGTGTGGAAAAAGGGAATCGAGACCAACGATTACTACCTCAAACTCTGTGGCTCTGGAGGGGGTGGTTATATTTTAGGATTCACACAGGATCTTGAAAAAGCCAAGAAATCCCTAGAGGGACACCAGATCGAAGTGGTTTACACTTTCTAAAATGTCAACTAGCAGCCTTAAAACAAATCTGATCAAAGGCCTCGCTTTTTTTTCAGTGCTCAGAGGCTACAATATTATGTTGATTGTAGTTGCTCAATACCTTTGTAGCATCTATATACTAGCTCCAGACAAACCCCTCTTAGAACTTCTATTAGATCTCAATCTTTTTCTTTTAATCGTGTGTAATTCTCTTGTGATCGCAGCAGGTTATATCATCAATAACTTTTACGATTGGGAAAAGGATTTGATCAATAAACCCTATAAAACTCTGTTGGATAAGAATATATCCCAACGAGCTAAGATCAACGCCTATGTGATTTTTAATTTTACAGCACTTATTATTGCTGCCTCTATATCGTTTAGAGCCGTCCTGTTTTTTAGTGGCTATAGTTTTGGAATCTGGCTGTATTCTCACAAATTAAAAAAGATTCTCTATCTGGGGAATCTCATGGCTGCAGCACTTGCGATAACTCCTTTTTTCACGGTATTTGTCTACTACAAAAACTTAGACTTTTACATCATTTTACACGCCGTTTATCTGTTTTTGTTATTACTCATTCGAGAACTTACAAAGGACATGGAAAACTTAGCTGGAGATCTCAGTCAAGACTATCAAACGATTCCCGTTCGTTATGGCTTATCGAGATCAAAGTTTTGGATTAGTGCTTTGACTCTGCTGAGTTTTATTCCCTCCTACTTACTCTTTATCAGTGGTGAAATAGGACTGATGAAATGGTACTTTCTTCTGGCCAACATTCTTCTTGTTTTTGCAATTGTATGGGTGTACAATTCCCGTTCAAAGAACGATTATAGTTTAGTTCATATCCTTCTAAAAATAGTATTAGCTTTAGGGGTTTTTAGTATTTTTCTGATCGACACTTCAGTAGTTGAAAGCCTCTTTTCTTTTAGATAGTTTATTCGAATACTTCTGATTACCTTTGCCACAAATTAAGTCCCATGAAAAGTCGTAAGCCTCATTCAAATAAAGCAGCAGCTAAAAACACTCCAAAGAATGCCTCAGAAGGTATTCGACTCAACAAATACTTGTCAAACTCAGGAGTTTGCTCGAGAAGAGAGGCCGATATCTATATCGAAGCTGGTTCTGTAACGGTCAATGGAAAAGCGGTGACTTCTATGGGATATAAGGTAAAACCCGGTGAAGAAGTTCGCTTTGACGGAAAATTGCTCAATCCTGTAAAGATGGAGTATATTCTACTCAACAAACCAAAAGACTTTGATACCGTTAATAGAGATGCCTCTGGAAGGAGATCCGCTCTACAACTGATTGCCAATGCCTCAAATGCACCATTGAGTCCAATAGAGCGACTCAATAAGACTTCATCTGGATTATTGATTTTCACCAATGACGGAGACCTTATCAAAAAACTATCTTCTCCTAAAAACGGATTTTCAAAAATTTATCATCTAAGTTTAGATCGCAGCTTCTCACAAGAAGATATGGACACCCTTAAAGAGGGAATGGCCCTAGACGGAAAACTTGTTAAGGTCCACGATATCAGCTATATAGAAAAAGCTCCTAGAAATGAGATTGGGATAGAAATTAGAACTACCCGAAAGAATTTAGTTCGAAGAATATTCGAAAAATTAGAATACGAGATTGTACATCTCGATCGCGTAGTCTACGCTGGACTTACCAAAAAAGACTTGCCAAGAGGTCATTGGAGGCCTCTTACGAAACAAGAAATTATCAATTTAAAAATGATTAAATAATGAGTGATAAAGTAATCATCATCAAAAAAAATAACGGACAAATCAGTGTCCTGGGACCTGTAGAGATTCAAGACGAAAATGGAACTGTACTCGCTACTAAAACACGCTGTAATTTTTGCAGCTGTGGAAAGACGCAAGATCCTTTATTCTGTGACGGTTCACACAACAAATAGTCATTTTCCAATAGAGAGAGCAGAACTTGCGATATAGGATGTTGTCCAGGCATTCTGAAAATTATAGCCTCCAGTAATCGCATCGATATTTAAGACTTCTCCTGCAAAATAAAGCCCGGAGTGAATCTTGGATTCCATGGTCTTAAAATTGACAGATGAAAGGTCTACTCCACCAGCGGACACAAATTCCTCTTTAAAGGTTGATTTACCGCTTATCTGAATACGGGTATCGTTCAACTGGTTGGCCAAATTGACTAATTGTATCTTACTCAGTTGAGCCCATTGTTGTCCCTTTTGAATCCCTGCCGATAGAACTAGATATTCCCACAATCGTTTAGGAAAATTAAATTCATTGATATTGAGCATGGTCTTGGTCCCTGAATTCGATTTTAGTTCCAAGAGTCGTTCCAATACTTGCTGTTGACTCATATCTGCTAACCAATTGATAGACATCTCAAACTGATAATTTAAATCGGCTAGAGATCGCGCTCCCCAGGCGGAACACTCTAAAACTGCAGGACCACTAAAACCTTGATGCGTAATTAACAAAGGACCTCTAGAGCTAATGGATTTTTTTCCAGATGTTTGAATGCTGATTTCCACCTCAGAGCTCAATCCTGAAAGAGCTCCCATTGGATGGGGATCTACTTTAAAGGTGAAGAGTGAAGGAACTGATTCCACAATTGGAATTCCTAAAGCGCTCAATTTTTTCCAAATAGCTTTACTAGATCCCGAAGCAATCAAAATGTTTTTGGCAGAATACTCCTTCTTATTGGTTCCGATTTTCCAGTAATCCTCGTACTTAGAGATCGATTGTACTGAGGTAGAAGGACTGAGTTCTACTCCTTGCTTTTGAGCTAATTCCATAAAGAGGTTAACAATCGATGCTGAAGAGTTTGAAACTGGAAACATTCGCCCATTATCCTCTTCTTTTAAGGGAACTCCATGATTCTCAAAGAACGAAATAACATCTAAGGGGCCATACGTATAAAACGGTCCGAGAAGCTCTTTGTGGCCTCTGGGATAATTCTTAACTAAATCTTTGGGATCTAAAGTATAATTAGTCACATTACACCTTCCTCCTCCAGAGACCTTTACCTTTGATAAAAAAGAGGGGCTTTGCTCTAAAATCAACACCGAGCAGTTGGGATTGGATTGTGAATAATGAATTCCTGCATAAAACCCAGCAGCACCTCCACCGACGATGATAAGATCTTTGTGATTTACATCCATTAGTTTATCTGCTTGCCTCTGTCAGGATAATTACAAAAAACTCCATCAACTCCCCAATCTTTTAGTCGTTGCAAGTCTTCAACCTCATTAACAGTCCAAGTATAAACTTGAAAACCAGCATCGTGAATTTTATGTACGATTTCTTTTGTAAGTGATTTGTAATAAGGGTTAATAGAAATAGCATTTAAGCGCTGTGCTATATCCATCGCTTTTAAAGGGTTTGTTTCAGTAAGTATACCAATTGGTATATTATCATTGAAACCTCTCATTTGCTCGAGTTCTTCCCAATTAAAACTTGAGATTACTATATCTGATGTCTTTAACAGCCCCTTCTCAAAGTAAGTGTTTAAAAGTAGATTCACTGGTTCAGCTGTACTAGAACCTTTGAGTTCAATATTGATCTTGGTCTTTGAAGCGCACAGATCGAGTACCTCACTTAAGAGCGGTATGGATTGCCCATCATTGAGCTGAACTTGTTCTTTGAGTTCTTTATAGGTATAGGACTCAATAGCTCCCTTAGCATTGGTAAGCCTACCTAGTTGATCATCGTGAAAAACAACTAATTCTCCAGAAGGTAACACAAAGACATCGAGTTCAATCATCGGAGCTCCCAAATCCAATGCTTTTTGAAATGATTGGATGGAGTTTTCCATCTCGTAACCCATGGCGCCTCTGTGAGCGACAATTGTATATGTAGATTGGGCGTAACTCATACTGCAAACAAATAATACTACAGCTAAAAGATACGCCTTTTTCACGATTAGTTGTTCAAGAGAATTCGATAAGCGTATGGAGCTAAATCAAAGGAATTTTCTAAACTGACAGATTCCCCAGAATAGAAATCTTTAAAAGAGCCTGATTGATGCAGTTGTACAGTCACTGGTTCAGCACTAAAGTTTGCTAAGTAAACCAATTGATCATCTGCCTTTTCTCTTAAAAATGACAATACTTTATCGTTAGCACTATTGTCAATATTTTGATAGGAGGCTGGTTCAACTCCAGTGTCTAAAGCAGCAGTAGCCTTTTTAAGCTGACCTAACTTTTTATATACATCGTACATATGACCTTTAGTGCGATCGATACTGTCCTTTTCAAAAAAGAGTAGTCTTCTGTCTAAATCGTATTCCTGTCCACTGTAAATAAGTGGCATACCAGCGATAGTATACATCAATGCAGCGGCTGTTTCAATAGCGCCTCCTAAACGTTCGTGAACCGAACCATTCCATGAATTTTCATCGTGATTGGATGTAAAATTCATCAAGATGGCCTCATTTGAATACTGCTGTTTAACATTTTCCATTCGAGCTCTAAAATCATCGATTGGCTTATGTCCATTTGCAATGTCATTGGAGAGGTGATGAGTTTCCCATCCGTATACCATATCAAATCCTGCTTGAATTAAATGTGGCTCCCATGCCTCAGCTAACATAAAAATTGGCTTCAAAGCTCTAAGCTGAGCTATCGTATGCTCCCAAAAATCAGTAGGGACCATTCCAGCCATATCACATCTAAAGCCGTCGATGTCCGTTTCATTGATCCAATACTTCATATCTTCAAGCATCTGAGCTCTCATATCCTGATTGTCATAGTTTAAATCAGCGGTATCGGTCCAATCAGTACCTACGGGATGTGTGGGATTTCCATTTTCATCTTTAGTATACCAATCAGGGTGCTGTGTTAACCAAACGTGATCCCATCCTGTGTGGTTTGGAACCCAGTCTAAAACAACATACATATCCAATTCATGGGCAGTATCGATCAATCTCTTAACATCTTCAAGAGTTCCAAATTCGGAATTGACCTTTTGATAATCTGAAACTGCGTAATAAGAACCTAAAGTTCCTTTACTCTTTGTAGTAGAAATTGGGTAAATCGGCATCAGCCAAATAATATCAACTCCTAATTCTTTTAGTTTAGGAAGATCATTGGTAAAGGCTTCAAAACTCCCTTGAGGAGAATACTGCCTTATATTTGCTTCATATATCACCGCATTTGCGATACGCTCCTTAGAAATTGGAGCAATTTTAGTCTGTGTTTGATTCATTTCTGTACAAGAAATTAAGTTGATTAAAAGTAGCCCAAGTATAAACCTTTTCATTTTAAAGTGCAATTTTGGTTTCCTCTGATGGATTGAGAACGACACGCTGAGAGTTAATTCTCATCGACATTTGACTGTCACCTGATAAGGTTATTGAAATTTGAGACTGATCAATACTAATTTTGAGAATTCTATTTCTAAAGTTAATCTTGAATGAATACGAATCCCATTGTTTTGGAATTTTTGGATTAAAAGACAATTTATCGTCAACAATTCTCATTCCTGCAAAACCTTCTACAATACTCATCCAGGTTCCTGCCATTGAAGTAATATGAAGTCCTTCTTCCACTTCCTTATTGTAATCATCAAGATCCAACCTAGAAGTTCTCAAATAGAACTCATAAGCTTGATCCATACGATCTAACTTCGCAGCCTGTATGGAGTGAACACATGGAGAAAGCGAAGATTCGTGAACTGTAAATGGCTCGTAGAAATCAAAGTGACGCTCAAGGCTTTTTAAATCAAAGTGGTCTTCGAAAAAGTAAAATCCTTGAAGAACATCTGCCTGTTTGATATAAGGAGACCTTAAAATTCGGTCCCAACTCCATTTTTGGTTGATAGGGCGTTGCTCCTTAGTCAATTGATCAACAGTTTTGAGTTCTTTATCTAAGAATCCATCCTGTTGTAAGAAAATATCGCGTTCTGAGTCATAAGGAAAATACATTTGATCTGCTACTGCCTTCCAAAGTTCCATTTCAGCATTCTTTAACTTGGTGACACCCATGATTCTGCTGAAGTCATCTGGATAACCATCTTTGACCTTTTTAATTTGTTCTAATGTATATTCTATACACCATTTAGCTATATAATTAGTGTAGAAATTATTGTTGACATTGTTCTCGTATTCATTTGGACCTGTCACCCCTAAGATCACATACTTATCTTTCTGAGCTGAATAGGTCGCTCTTTGATGCCAAAAACGCGATATTCCAATGAGCACTTCCAAACCTGCTTCTGGAATGTAAGAGTAATCTCCAGTGTAACGATAGTAATTGAATATTGCGAAAGCAATGGCGCCATTACGGTGAATTTCTTCGAAGGTAATCTCCCATTCATTGTGGCACTCTTCTCCATTCATTGTAACCATTGGATAAAGTGCTGCACCATTGGTAAATCCTAATTTTCCAGCATTTTCAATGGCTCTATCCAATTGATTGTATCGATATTGAAGTAAGTTTCTAGCAACTTCCTCATTTTTGGTCGCCATATAAAAAGGAATACAATAGGCTTCAGTATCCCAGTAAGTACTTCCTCCGTACTTTTCTCCTGTAAAACCTTTGGGGCCAATATTTAAACTGGCATCTTTTCCAGAATAGGTTTGATTGAGGTGGAAGACATTAAAACGAATTCCCTGTTGTGCCTTAACATCACCATCAATTACAATATCAGAAGTTGACCAAATGAGCTCCCAAGCTTTGATTTGATCTTCGAGTAAATTATCAAATCCAATTGACAGAGCAGTGTTGACAGCTTTCTTTGCAGCCTCAACCACTGTTTTATCCGGATGATTTCGTTCAACTACATATCCTCCGTATTTGTAAACTACCAACTGTTGGTTTTCGCTGAGATCCAACTCATAATGATGAGCCACATAGGTTTCACTTTCTTCTACCGTATGAGATTGACTGTGCTTTTTTCCATCTACAAATAGTTCAGCTCCCATGTAGGTACAGGTTTTAAACTCTGTTTTTAAGGTATGAGCAGATATAAAAGCTGTATTTTCTTCAGATTCTACTGCAGTAGTCTTCCAAAAATCATCGTCCCAGTTAGAATCATTGTTTTTGATCCCTGAATCTAAAAAACAATTAACAGATATGTTCGTATCTTGATTTAATGGAGTCAATGCGTATTTAATTGCTCCTATTTCATCGTAATTCATACTCAAAAACCTCGTCGCTTCAATAGCAACATCGACATCGTTCGGAAGTGTCGCTACAAAACTACGCTTGTGCCACCCCTCTTTCATATTGAGTTCTCTTCGGTATTCACGAACTGCTTTACAAGTATTCAAATCTAAAACAGATCCATTGATTTCAATGTGAATCCCAATCCAGCTCGGTGCGTTGAGAACCTTAGCAAATTACTCTGGATATCCGTTTTTCCACCATCCCACTCTCGTCTTATCAGGATAGTAAACTCCTCCTATATAGCTTCCTTGAAAACTTGGACCAGAATAAAATTCCTCAAAATTAGCACGTTGACCCATGGCCCCATTACCAATACTAAATAAACTCTCTGATGATTTTACCTGATCTGCACTGTACCCCTCTTCTATAATACTCCAAGGGTTCGCTTTTATATAATCTTGATTCATCCTATTAGTTCTGTTAAAAATTCGTTAGTAATATCATTAAAATTTTCAATATTGTAGTCAGCTTCACATAAAACATTTTGATCACCTACTCCAATAGACAGCATTCCAGCGGCATTAGCTGCTTGAATTCCTGCGATGGCATCTTCAAATACAATTGTGTCTTCGGCTTTAACATGAAGCGCTTTTGCCGCTAAGACAAAAACTTCTGGATCTGGTTTTGCCTTTGAAACTTTGTTTCCATCAATTATATCTGTAAAATACGACAATAGTTCAACCTTTTCCAATATGGGAACAGCATTTTTACTCGCTGATCCTACTGCCATAGGAATTCCTTTCGATTTTAAAGAGTCTAAAAAATCTTTGACTCCTGGAAGTACCTCTGATGGATTCATTTCAGATATATAGGACAGGTAATCCTCGTTTTTTTGAATGAGCCATTGATCGATTTGATCCTGATTAGCTTCAACACCTACCTTATTGAGTAATATCTCCAAACAGCGCTTACGACTCACTCCCTTAAACTCTTCATTTTCTTCTTCAGTAAAATCATAATTGAATTCCTCTGCAAATTTCTTCCATGCTAAATAGTGATATTTAGCGGTATCAACTAGGACTCCATCGAGATCAAATACAAATCCTTTTGTTTTTATTGTCATATGTTGTGTGATACAAGCACTCGAGAGAATGCTATAAATTATAATTAGGTTTAACTTTTAGTGAAGGCAAATGTAAAAACTTAAAGACTAGTTTCTAAGTCAAAATGGTAAAATCTACTAAAACGTTTTCACTAAAAACCATATATAACTTGATGAGTATCAAAAAACTATTTAATAAAACCTTATAGTTAAATCAAATCATTTTACAAAAAGGAACTCCAAAATCATTTAAATTGTATTTCAATCAGTTAATACAGTCAGTTGACAAGCAATTTGTATTCAAAATAATTTATCACCCAACTTATTAAAATCGTGTGATTATTAACATTTTGATGGTTTTACACCCAATTTTTTGCCTAAATAATCTTACTACAAGGTTTTCGTTAAGATATTGTTAAAATCTTGCTGTTAAAAAACAGCTTTTCCTTGAATCATATATGCTTTTTGTTTATTATTGCACTTGAAGAATTGTTAGAATGCTAGTTATAACTAGTATTTATTAAGAAATAGAAATAAATATTGGTGTAAATTATCAAAATCTCATTTGAAAACTCTTGTTAGTTAAGAGCTAAATGAAATTTGTGTTGTTTACATAATTAGCTGATTAACAATGATTTGCTAATTTTTAACATTTTAAAAACTAAAATTTAACTAAACTTAAAATTAACTATTTATGAAAATTATGCTACTTAAAAGCTTTCTGTTAGTTGGTGCACTTATGTGTTTCGGCTTAGCAGGAGCGCAGACGGTATCAGGTAACGTTTCTGATGCAAATGGTCCTTTACCAGGTGCTACAGTTGTTGTTAAAGGTACTGCTACAGGAACTACTGCAGACTTCGATGGTAATTATTCAATCGAGGCTGGTAGTGGAGACGTATTGGTTTTCTCTTTTGTTGGTTACAACGCAAAAGAGGTTGCAGTAGGAAGTCAAGACACAATTAATGTTGTTCTTGAGGCTGCCAACGAATTAGATGAAGTTGTCGTGACTGGTTATGGTTCTCAAAAAGAGAAGGAAATCACTTCTGCAGTAGTTGCTGTGGACGAGGAGTCTTTCAACAAGGGAGCTATCAACGATGCTTCTCAATTACTTCAAGGTAAAGTTGCTGGTTTATCGATCTACAACAAAGGTGGGAACCCAAACTCTGGAGCTACAATTCGTTTGAGAGGTCTTTCAACTATTGGAGCTAACTCTTCTCCTTTAGTAGTTATCGACGGTGTTATCGGTGCATCACTTGCAAACGTTGACCCTAACGATATCGAAAGCATCAACGTATTAAAAGATGCTTCTGCAGCTGCTATCTACGGTTCTCGTGGATCTTCTGGTGTTATTCTTGTAACAACTAAAGGCGGTAAAGCTGGAGAAACTCAAGTTTCTTACAACGGACAGTACTCTGTTTCACAAATCGCGAACCAAATCGATTTAATGACTCCAGACGAATTCATCGCTCAAGGTGGTCGTGACTTAGGGTCAAAAACTGATTGGTTGGATGCAGTAACAAGAGATGCTGCTACACAAATCCACAACGTATCAATTTCAGGTGGAGCTGGTTCTACTAGCTATCGTGCTTCATTAAACTCAAGAGATGTTGAAGGGATTCTTTTAAACTCAGGATTCCAACAAATCAACGGAAGATTAAATCTTTCAACTAGAGTATTAAACGATAAATTAAGAGTTGAAATCAACACTTCATTTACTGATAGAAAACAACAAAACGGTTTCAACGAAGCACTTCGTTATGCTACCTTGTACAACCCAACTGCTCCAATCTACGGTGCTGATGCTCCTTATGCATTTGACGGTTCTACTTTTGGTGGATACTTTGAAACTTTAGGTTTATTTGATTCATACAACCCTGTATCAATCATCAACCAAAACATTAACTCTGGTAAGAAAGTTGAGTTAAACTACTCTGCTAATTTAACTTACGACTTATCTGATGCTATCAATGTATACTTCAGAGCTGGTCAACAAACTTCTCGTTACGGAAACAAATTGTACTACGCTCCGACATCACTTTGGAACGGTAATGCTACTTCTTTAACAAGAAAAGGTTCTGCAACTTTCTACGATGATGAGTACTCTTTCAAATTGATGGAGACTTATGCTACTTACACAAAAGCTTCTGACAAGTTAAACTTAGTGTTAACTGGAGGTTATTCATTCCAACAACAAAACTTTGAGTCACACACATTTACAGCTGGTGACTTCCCTGGAACTGAAATTAACTATGTAGACGCTATTGAATACGCACAAGATTTATTAAACGCTGGTTTAATCGGAGCGAACTCTGATAAATCTCCTGACCAATTAATCGCTGCATACTTTGGACGTGTGAACTTAACATTGAACAACAACTTGTTCTTAAACGCTTCAATTCGTAGAGAAGGTTCTAACAAGTTTGCTGGAGACAACAAATGGGGAACATTCCCAGCAGTTGGTATTGGTACTGACTTAAATGAGTACTTAAACTTTGACGGTGTAAACCAATTAAAAGCTCGTTTATCTTACGGGGTTACTGGTAACTTACCATCACAGTACGGTCTTACTCAAAACATCTACCCATTCGGATGGGCTGGTGGTGGAACTACTGGAGGTACTACCTTCCGTTCATCACTTGCGAACCCAGATCTTAAATGGGAAGAAAAATCAGAAACAAACTTTGGTCTTGATTTAAACACAGATCGTTTGACTGCTAGTTTAGATATCTATTCTCAAACTTCTAAAGATTTCATCATCTTAAGAGCTTTAGATGCTACTGAAAACAACGGATACTCTTCTCAGTGGGACAACGCAGGTACAATGACTTCAAAAGGATTTGAATTAGCATTGAACTACGATGTGACAGACAATTACAACACTGGAATTGTTTTATCAAGAAACAAAACTGTTTTAGATGAATACGTTTCTGATGCACAAGTATTTGGTAACATGGGATCTCCAGGACAAAACTCAACTTTCGCGATCCGCGTAAAGCAAGGAGAAGAAATCGGACAAATCTGGGGACCTGTATACGATGGAACTACTACAAACGGATCTCAAAACTTTGTTGACGTTAACGGAGATGGTGTATTAAACATCGATCAAGGGAACGCTCTTAACGAGGATGTAGATTTCGAGGTATTAGGTAAAGGTACTCCTGATTTCGAATTAGGTTGGACCAACCAATTAACATTAGGTGAGTATACCATCAACGCTTTCTTCAGAGGAGCATTCGGACAC
>Ga0102951_1000543_pt1 | contig 13395 bp, 11 predicted proteins | sample SalPonA_B_H2O_MG_FD_78507 | JGI IMG/M metagenome (GOLD analysis project Ga0102951, IMG submission 78507) | Water microbial communities from South San Francisco under conditions of wetland restoration - Salt Pond MetaG R2A_B_H2O_MG | ecosystem: Environmental > Aquatic > Non-marine Saline and...
TAGCTCGTCAAGAGCAACATAAAAGGTTAACTCTTCATCAACTTCGGAGATGAACGATACCAGTGCATGATCAACCACCACACCATCGCGGTTGATTTCAATCTCAACCAACTGAGTGTCATGCTTAACGAGTGAATCAAGCAGATCATTCCAATGTGTTTTGGGGAAAATTCCACGAAACATAATCCAATCCCGAGTTGAGTTAGTGTGTTATACGCCGAGCCACTGCTTCTGAACATCCTTATTATTTCGGATCTCTTGTGGCGAACCTTGCCACACGATCTGCCCCTTTCCGACGACACTGACATCATCAGCCAAACTCACTGCAAAGCCGAAATTTTGTTCAACCAAAATAATCGTAAGGCCGGTCTCTTTGAGAGCCTTCAACTGAGCATGGATCTGTTTAACGATAATAGGGGCAAGACCCTCGGTAGGTTCATCGAGTATCAAAAGTCGAGGGTTCATCAGCAATGCCCTTGCTATCGATAACATCTGTTGCTCACCACCAGACAGCTCGTTACCGTAGTTTCCCAACCGCTCCTTTAGCCGCGGAAACAACTGATAGATACGCTCGAGAGACCAAGGAGACTCCTCAGAAGCAAAACGCTTGGAGGTAAGCTCCAGATTCTCAAATACGGTCAGGGATGGAAAGATATCTCGTGTCTCGGGAACATAAGCCACCCCTTTTCCTGCCACCGTATACGGCTCAAGCTTGTTGATCAGAACGCCTTCAAGCGAAATTGTTCCTGATCTCGGTTTAACGAGGCCCATAATGGTTTTCAGCGTCGTTGACTTACCTGCGCCATTGCGGCCCAAAAGAGCATGTACCCTACCCTGTTCTGCTCTGAATGAGAGATCAAACAACACTTGGGTCTCACCGTAGCCGGATTGTAAATCTTTAACCTCAAGCATCTTCAAAAGTCCCCAAATATATCTCTTGCAGGAGTTTGCTCTGTCCAGCTTCATCTGGGGAGCCCTCAAACACAACCTCACCATAATTGAGCACGGTCATGCTATCCGCTACGTCGAATGCTAATCCCATATCATGTTCAATAATGACAATCGTTAAATCTTCTGGAAGGCGTTTTAGCAACTGGTGAAATGCACCAATCATTTCAGGGCCAACGCCAGATGTCGGCTCGTCCATTAACAACACCCGAGGCTGAGTAGCGAGAGCAATGCCCACCTCAAGCTGCCGACGAATCCCATAAGCAACGTCGGAAACGCGTGCATTAAGATGCGGCGTCAGATCAACTTGAGCGGCTGTCTCTTTAACCAACGCACGAACGTCAGGGGAAGTTAGGGAGTCACGCCAAAGCGTTGTCGATTTATTAGCTTTTACAGAAGCAGCCAAGCCCAAATTTTCAGCAACAGTCAAACCATCAAACAACGTATTTTGCTGGTAACTTCGACTCAAACCAAAATTTGCGCGCTTGGCAACACTCCAAGTCGTTACGTCTTCATTATTGATTTTGATGGAACCCGAATCAGGTGCATATTCACCCACAAGCTGGTTGAATAATGTAGTTTTACCGGCACCATTGGGACCTAAAATGACTCGACGCTCCCCTTTTGCAACGCTCATTGATACATCACGCGTCACATGAAGAGCCCCAAAATGCTTAGATAACTTATTAACCTCTAGCATAATCACTCCTCACTCAACACTCGCTCAGGACCAGCGGCCTTAGTCTTGCGCTGCTCAATGTAACTTTCTAGCATCCCATAGATACCTTTGGCGCCGCCCATTACTACGAGAATAAGAATGATGCCAACAATCAGGTGCCAATGATCTGTGTAATTGCTGATTTCATGTTTGAGAACAACAAATGCTGTAGCGCCAATAATTGGACCAATCAGCGTTCCTAACCCACCAAGGATAACTACAACCAACACCTCTCCCGAGTGCGTCCAGGAGAGCAAGCTAGGTGAAATGAACATGAAATGTTGTGCCGAAAGTGCTCCAGCTAACCCTAATATAATCCCTGAAAGCCCGAATATATTGGCTTTGATCCGGGTAACCGGTTGTCCAAGTGCACGTGAGCGTTTTTCGCTATACATAATGCCCACCATACTTCTACCCAAACCCGATGAAAGCACTTTGGATATAAACCAGTAGGAAACCGCCAAACAGAATAGACTGAAGAGAGCAAAATGCGTTGAGTCAAATAGATCGATACTTATGGGTGTTAGGTCAAGACGAGGAATGCCAGCCATACCGTTATCGCCGCCTAAATAACTTGACTCAAAAACAAATGAATACGCCATTTGCCCGAATGCCAAGGTTGCCATAATAAAATATATGCCGTGGGATTTAGAGCAGATAAGTCCTATCAACCAGGAGATCATTCCCGTCACTACACAAGTAATTAGAATCGACTCACCCGCACCCAAACCCAACTTTGTACATAGGGTGGCAAATACATATGCACCTAACCCAGAAAGCGCTCCATGGCAAAGAGAAACCATACCACCAAAACCTGCAACCAGATCAAGTGCTAGAGCGATGATTGCCAGGATGAGTAATTCGGTAAGAATCTCAACACCGAAGTAATCTGCTGTCATTGCGACATAGGAGCAAATTAACAGATAGGCAAGCATAATGACTTTTCTTAAAGGAGTTTGATAAAACATGACTTAACCTCCTTTTGCAGGAAATAGCCCTGCTGGCTTTGTCACCAAAATAAACGCCAGTAGCAGGTAGATAACTACAGATGCAAACTGGGGCGCGAAGACTGAACCGAAGGTCTGCACAAAGCCATAGATCAGTGAACCTGCTATAGCGCCTTTGAGCGATCCTAAGCCACCGATAACAATGACGATTAGAGTAGGAATCAAAATTTCTAGCCCCATTTCAGGAACAACTGAGAGTAGCGGTGCAGCGACCGCACCCGCTAATCCGGCTAACGCACAGCCGACGCAAAAGACTGAGAAGAAGAGGCGCTCTACATTAATACCTAGACAAGCCGCCATCTTATCGTTGTCGACACCGGCACGTATCATGGCCCCAATCTGAGTTTTGTTTAACACAAGGTTTAGTAGAACAAGTGCGGTCAATCCGACAAACATGACAAAGTATCGATAGGCTGGATATTCCACGCCAAAAAAATCAATACGGCCGGAGAGAATTTCAGGGACATCAAGCGCCAGAGCTAAATCACCCCAAATAATTCGAGTAATATCCAATAGAGCGAAAATCAAACCGAAAGTAACCAGTACCTGGGCCATAGGGCCGCTTGACCGCATACTTTTGATCAAAAACTGGTACAAAACCAAACCCAAAACAGCAACGGCTAGTGGCGCAATAAACAGCCCGACCCAATAACCCATGCTCGCTGCGATTGTTGCAGCCACATAGGCGCCAAATGCGTAAAGAGCACCGTGCGCAAGGTTTACGAAGTGCATCAGACCAAAAATAACAGTCAAACCCACTGATAAGAGAAATAGAAGCATTGAGAGCTGCAATGCATTTAGCAGTTGCAGAATCCAAAAACTGGTATCCATCAAAAAACCCCGAAATAGCTGGGCTTGCGCCCAGCTTTAATCAAAAACCACAACGAAGTTAAAGCGAACAGTTACCTGCTGGATCTTGCTCGCTTGGTAGCTGCGCAACCACTTTCTGAGTTAACTTATCGCCGTTTTTGACGGTTTCGTAAACATAAAGTGGCTGAACGATATTGTTGGTTTTAGCGTCGATTGACACCATACCTCGAGGCCCTGAGAAGGAAACTTTCGATATAGCTTGGGCAATAGAAGCCCGGTCAGTGGCACCACCTTTGATAGCGAGCGCCAGCGCTTGAGCAGCATCATAACCTGCAACTGCAAATTCTGACGGCGAGCGTCCATCGTTCATTGACTGGAACTTTTGTACGAAAGCCTTATTGAGCTCATTGTCTATAGTCGGCGCATAATGAAGCACCGTCGTAACGCCAACCGCTGCATCGCCTTCAGCGTTCACATAAAGTGGGGATGTTAGGAAACCAGAGCCATAAAGCGGCATCCCCTCACCCAAACCAAAGCTGTCGTACTGTTTAACAAATGCGATGGCTTCGCCACCTGCATAGAAACTGTAAACAGCATCCGCTCCTGAAGCCTTCGCTTTGGCTAAGTAAGGGCCAAAGTCTTTGGTTTTACGGAAGGGGGTATACTCGCCACCGACTATCTCGCCACCAGCTGCTTCAAAGGTTCCAGTGAAACCTTCAATCATTTCACGGCCAGCCGTGTAATCGGGAGCGAGTGTGTAGACTTTCTTGATACCGTTTTGAGCCATCCAGGTGCCCATAGGTCGGTTAATTTGACCGTTCGAGAAAGAGAAACGAGAAATATACGGACTACATTTGTCCCCAGTAACCGAGTTATCTCCGGCATTGGTGATCAACAGCGGTACCTTAGCGCCGTGAACAAAGTCACGCAGCGCTCCAGCAACGGCCGATGAAACAAGCCCCGTCATAACATCAACTTTGTCCTGGAGCACTAGTTTGCGAGCTTTTGCTACAGATTTACCCGGATCAGCTTCCGAGTCTTCACGTACGTATTCGATATCCAGACCGGCCCCAAACTCTTCCATACCGAGCGCAAAGCCTGCATCGATCTCTTTACCGAGAGCGGCATAAACACCCGAAAAAGGAAGAAGAACGCCGATTTTGGTAGGTTCAGCATTTGCCATAGAGGCACTTAAAATTCCTGCCGTCAGCGCAGAAATCATTGCTGTTTTTTTCATGGTTGACTCCTTTTTGTTATTGTCATCGTTTGACCTACTGTTTCAGGCTTAGGTCTGGTCAATTCCTAAACGCTTTTAATCTGGTGTAAGAAAGGTCCTACTGTCTTTTTAAGCTCAGACAGACACTCCTCCTCAGAGCGTCTGGTGGTTTCAAGAATGTAATCAGCTAGCTTATAGCTTGATTCACGCTCCTCTAGAATCAATTTGAGATCCTCGATCGCCTCTTTGAGACCAGCCATCGGCCGGGTATCACCCTGATCCATTACACGGGCTAGATGCTCTTCTGGCGAAGCTTTGACCCAAACTGAAAAAAAGTTATCGAGCAGTAATTTAAAGGACTCTGTTTGAGACACTAAAGAGCCACCCGTTTCCAAAATAACAGGCTCATTAAGGCTTAAAACATAATCAAGCGCTTGAGCTTCAATACGGCGAAACTTCTTTTGCCCACCTAGATCTAAAATTTCACCTATGGACATATTCGCGAGCTCTTCCATCATCGCAGTGAGTCGAACAAAACGAATGTCCATCTCCTTAGCAAGCATCTGCCCTAAAGTGGTCTTGCCCGCTCCACGCAGGCCAACTAAAGCGATACCATGACCAAAACTCAGCTTATTGGAGAAATGACGTTTGAGTAATTGCAGAGCGCTACCCTGTTGCTCCGCACTCAATGTAGAGATAAAGCTTGAGAGTAGTGGATTAATGCCATCACGGCATTGGTCTGGAATTATTTCCGAAAAAGGGATATCGAAGGCTTCTGCAACACGCCAAAGCACACTTAAAGTGATATTCGCTTTGCCTGTCTCTAGTTGAGCGAGGTAACGTTCTGATACATCTGAGTGTTTGGAAAGACTCTTTCGCGTCATACCTCGCTTGGCGCGTAACGAACGCACACGGTTACCTATCTCTTCTATGTAGCTTTGAAGGCCCTTCTCATCGAGCTGGAACAGGGGATCTGGATTACTCATCAATATCACCACATGCAGACATATAGGTTTCCAAACGATCTCGATACTTACCCGGAATATCGATTTTCTTCATTGTCTGATTATTCACAAATACGTTAATCGTTTCGGCGAAAACACACTTCAAACCCTCATCATTTCGGATCGTAACGTTGAAACCTACTGATGTCTGACCAACCTTGGACACTAAGACTTTGCAACTAAGCTCAGAACGGGGTGTCAACGGGGCGAAGATATCGTACTTAACCGAAACAAATGGAGTTCCTATCTTCTCGTCCATATTCAGCTCAAACCAAGGCATATCCAACACCTCTCGCATGAAGTGATCGATCGCCTCCAAGACGTAGTCAGCGATTTTGCCTGTGTAGACAATTTGAGCTGCATCAGTGTCGCCCCATTGGGGACGACGTTTGTAAATCAACGGCACTTTCATTTAAATAACTCTTATCGAATTAATAGGTCTCGATATGGTACCTACCTTGCGACTTCAGTGACGAGCGAATTACATTCCAATCCATACCTTTGGCGGCACAGATCCTAGTGAAGCTCTCCTCTACACCCTGCTCCATTCCCTTAAGCCCGCAAATATAGATGTGCGTATTCACATCAGACAACATCGCTGCAACATCGTCCGCCCGCTTGAGCATACGATCCTGCACGTACTCCTTCTCGTTCTCGTCTGCGCGCACCATGCGCGAAAAGACAAGTTCCTGATCCAGCAACGACGCCGGCAGTTTTTGCAGCGGGCCGAAGTACGGGAGTTCACTGGCGGTACGCGCACCGAAGAACAGCATCATCTTACCCTTGCCGTTAGAATTGAGACGACGACGACGCTCGGTCATACCACGAAACGGAGCAGCACCTGTGCCGGTACAGATCATCATCAGGTTCGCATCTGGGTCATTTGGCATCAAGAAAGTGCTACCGAAAGGCCCAGTTACCTGAACTTCATCGCCTTTCTGCAGGTCACACATATAGCCAGAGCCTACACCCTGTTTAATTTCGCCGTCTGCATCGAAGGTGACGCGCTTAACCGTGAGTGCGAGGTTGTTATAGCCTGGACGTTCTCCGTCTCGGGCGCTCGCTATTGAGTAGAGACGAACCAAATGAGGCTTGCCTTTGGCATCCACACCTGGGGGAATAATACCGATGGATTGTCCTTCAAGAACTGGAAAGCTCTGAGAACCGAAATCCAGCACAATGTGGTGAATATCAGACTCTGTGCCCTCTTCCGTGATGCGGAAGTTACCCGTCACTTTTGCTTTCGCTGGGTTGTCTCGAGTCCAAAGGTTTACCTGTGGCACGCTTGCTGTGGCTGGCGCTGGAACAGCACCGCTACCTGCATGCGCCACGTCAAGAATTTCGGTCGCCTCTGAATCACCTGCTTCCCCCTCTTCGAGATTAACCAGCTCTATCTCGTCTGGAAGCTCCTCCCAAGAGTACTGCTCGTCTAACGAATAGGCGTCACTGACTACGCGCCAGTTATCGATTGCACCCGTTGGGCAGGGCGCAATACAGCTCATGCAGTAGTTACACAGATCAGCGTTAACAACATAGTTATCATCGTTGTGCTCAATTGCACCCTCTACCGGGCAATTCTCTTCGCAAGTGTTACAACGAATACAAACTTCAGGATCAATAAGGTGCTGGCGCAAGGAAGTCATGTGTTAGCTCTCGAATTTAATTCTTGTAATGGGACGGTGCGCCGTCTCGTGAAACAGCGCACCGAAACGGTTGCCGATTAAGCCAGTTTGACGTACTCAAAGTCAGAAGGCTGCTGGTTGACACCGACTTTAGGTGCTGCAATCCAGTCAGCAAACTTACCTGGCTCTGTGCAAGGCACCATCAGGCTATTAATGAATGCCAGATCAGTGTCGTTTGGCAGCCACTGATCCAGACCCGCTTCGAAGGTAGCGGCATCAACCACTTCACCCGCTGGCGTAACGTTGATATCAGCAAAAGTACCGATTTTACGATTGAACGCTTTGTGTGGTGGCACCAGTTCGAAGTCGATACCGGCTTTAGAGATCGCTTTATTCCAACGTTTGATACCGCTCGTCGCATCCTTGATGTAATCATCAAGTAGACGGCCATTAATTGCAGCGATAGCGTCCTCTTCGATTTCAACCATTTCACCATTAACAACCTGAAGTACTGGGTACTTTTCGTTGTAGAGCTGATGGTCATCATCCAGCTTCTCTTCCATGTAGCGGCCTTTGATACCTGCTTCGAATGCAGCCGCACCGTTAGTGGATAGCTCCGCACCGAAGAGATCCAGAGTCACAGCCATGTGGAAGTTTAACTTTTTCTGGATAGTCGGCAGATCAATTACGCCCAGCGCACGAACAGCTTCGATGTCGCTAGGATCAGTAATACCCGCTTCTTTCATCGCTTCACATGTACGTTCAAGAACACGCATCACACCAGACTCGCCCACAAACATGTGATGCGCTTCCTCTGTCAGCATGAAACGACAAGTACGTGACAACGGATCGAAGCCAGACTGAGCCAGTGACTCGAGCTGCATTTTCCCATCGCGGTCAGTGAAGTAAGTAAACATAAAGAATGACAACCAATCGGGCGTCTCTTCGTTGAAGGCACCCAGAATACGCGGCTTATCTTCGTTGCCGGAGTTGCGCTCTAGCATATTCTTCGCTTCTTCACGGCCCTCTTTGCCGAAGTACTTCATCAGCAGGTAGACCATGGCCCAGAGGTGCCGACCCTCCTCAACATTGATCTGGAAGAGGTTACGCATATCGTAGAGTGAAGGTGCGGTTGCGCCCAGATGACGCTGCTGCTCTACAGAAGCTGGCTCTGTATCGCCCTGCACAACAATCATACGACGCAGCAGTGAACGGTACTCAGCAGGCACTTCCTGCCAAACAGGCTCGCCCTTGTGCTTACCGAATGGGATCGTACGACCTTCAACCTGCGGCGCCAAAAGAACGCCCCAACGGTAATCAGGCATTTTCACGTGGCCAAATACCGCCCAACCTTTAGGGTCTACACCCACCGCGGTGCGCAGGTAAACTTCTTTATCGTTAAAGCCATCTGGACCCTGGTCACCCCACCACTCCAAGAACTTAGGGTGCCACTCTTCGAGCGCCTTGAGAAGGCGGCGATCTTCTGAGAGACCGACGTTGTTCGGAATCAGATCGTCATAATTTACTTCTACGCGAACATCAGTAGTCATTATTCTAGTCTCCAAACTTTCCAGTTAAATAAAGTGAATTAAACACGTTTAAAATCGTAAGCTGGGCGTGTGCCCGTGCCGTACAGTTTAAGTGCACCACCCTCTGCTACAGCATTTGGACGCTGGAAAATCCAGTTCTGCCATGCAGTCAGACGGCCAAAGATTTTAGTTTCCATTGTTTCTGGGCCAGCAAAACGCAAGTTAGCTTCCAAACCCGTCAAAGCGTCTGGCGAATAGCTTGCACGTGAAGCGATCACGTGAGGTACTTCGTCCTCCCAGTCGATATCGTCAAGCGCTTCCGTCACAAGACCTAATTGATCACAAGCAGCTGCATCTAGACGCTGACCGATAGAAGTTTGCGCCTTCTCAACTGACTCAGGCTCACCGAGGAAACGCGTATCCAAACGTGAGATTGCATTGCTCATCGGCAGTGCGCCAAAGTTCAGCGCGCTAAGCTCAACCTGTGCAGCCGGTGTATCACGGCCTTCGAACTGACCTTCAAGCATGTAGCAACGATCGGCAGCAAACATCAGCTCGGCCAACATGCCACCGAAGCAGCTACCCGGCTCAACAAGCGTAACCAGCGTACGTGAGGTCATATCAACGCGTTTCAGTACGCGCTTGAGATAAGCGGTTGTCTCGCGAATAAACCAATGACTCGCGTTAGCCTGCAGGAAGGCATCAGCCGACATCACCGCATCGAGATCACCCTGAGATTTGAAGATCAATACGCCCTCTTCGAGCTCGTTAGCACGCAGGTGAAGGATCGCGTCGTCCAATTCACGTGTCATGCGCAGCGTCCAGAAATCGGAACCCTGAGCCAGCGCTGCGTCTGCATCAGCAGGCATCGTAGCGTCGTTTGTTTTGATCGTTACCGTCGCAGTGCGGCCGTCGCGATCAACTTCAACAGAGACGGTTGAGTACTCAACACCAGACTCAGTAATAGTGCGAATCAACGGCTTCAGCTCACAACCCTGACCACCTGGACGGTCAGACATTGCAGCCAGCTCAGCAGCACGCTTAGCAACAGCTTCTTGGAACTTAGAACTTGGTACAGAGGCATCAACCAGACGCCAATCAACGGCTTTCTGACCTACTGCACCCTCTTCAATTGAACAGAAGATATCAGCGCGATCGCGACGTACTTTACGTTTATCAACAACGCGAGTCAGGCCACCGGTGCCTGGCAGTACGGCCAGCAGAGGCACTTCGGGTAGAGAAACTGAAGTCTTACCATCATCAATCAGGTAAATTTCATCGGCAGCAAGCGCCAATTCGTAACCACCGCCAGCAGCAGTACCGTTTACCGCACAGAGGAATTTAAGACCTGAGTGTTCGCTAGAGTCTTCGATAGAGTTGCGCGTCTCGTTAGTGAACTTACAGAAGTTAACCTTGTGAGCGTGAGTTGAAAGACCCAACATCTTGATGTTTGCACCGGCACAGAAGATCTTTTCGTTGCCTGAAGTGATGATTACAGATTTCACTTCTGGGTGCTCGAAGCGGATGCGCTGTAGCGCATCGTTCAGCTCAATATCCACACCCAGATCGTACGAGTTCATTTTTAGCTCGTATCCTTCCGCTAAGGTGGCTTTAGGGTTAACGTCCATGATCAAGCGACACACGTCACCTTCGAACTGAAGTTTCCAATGGTTGTACTGTGATGGGTTGGTCTGAAAGTCGATCATCTCTGCATATCTCCGATTCATTTATAGTTATGCGTAGGCTCTTCGAGAGCTTTTATATGCAATATATTGCATCTTTTATTGATCTACAACAATTTTCTGCAATATTTTTCTTCTTTAAATGAAATATAGACCATGATACGAGCTATAGACACTCTATAGTTCACTATACACGCGCAATAATAGCAGCAATTCCCTGCCCTACACCTATGCACATGGTACATAGTGCATATTTCCCCCCGGTCCGCTCTAGCTGAGTAAGCGCTGTCGTCACCAGACGCGCGCCACTCATCCCCAGCGGGTGGCCCAAAGCTATTGCTCCGCCTTGCGGATTAAGACGTGGGTCCTTTGGATCGAGGTTAAGCCCAAGACAGACGCCGAGCGCTTGAGCGGCAAATGCCTCGTTTAACTCAATGATATCCATCTGATCCAAGGTCATACCGGTTAGGTGCAGCACCTTTTTCACGGCCTCAATCGGACCGACGCCCATAATGCGCGGATCGAGGCCAGACGTTGCCATACCGAGAATGCGGGCACGCGGTGTCAAACCGTGCTGCTGCGCAGCTGCTTCGCTGGCGATCAATACCGCACAGGCGCCATCATTAATACCCGAAGCGTTACCGGCAGTTACAGTAGCCGAATCTCCACTATTTACTGTGCGCAGTGTTGCTAGCTTATCAAGGGTCGTCTCGCGTGGATGTTCATCAGTGTCAAAGTGAGTGACGTTACCCTTGCGATCTTTGATTTCGATTGGAAGAATTTCTTCGGCAAAGTAGCCCGCTTTTTGGGCAGCAGCAGCTTTGAGTTGTGATTGATAGGCGAACTCGTCCTGCGCCTCACGCGAGATACCGTACTCAACAGCGACGTTATCTGCCGTCTGCGGCATCGAATCGATCCCATGAGTCGCCTTCATGACTGGGTTAACCAAGCGCCAGCCCATTGTAGTGTCTTCCAACTTTTGGGCACGGCCGTAGGCACTGTCTGCTTTACCCATGACAAACGGAGCACGCGTCATCGACTCAACGCCACCGGCAAGACCAACTTGCAGGTCACCGGCACGTATGCCACGAGCGATCGTACCCACCGCATCCAGACCTGACCCGCAAAGTCGGTTAATCGTAGCTGCTGGTACCGATGTCGGAAGGCCCGCAAGAAGCACAGACATGCGTGCAACATTACGGTTATCTTCACCCGCTTGGTTAGCACAACCCATGATGACATCATCAATTACCGCGGGGTCAAAACCACCAACCTGCGCCAGAGTTGCGGCAATAATTTGTCCGAGCATGTCATCAGGTCGAACAGCCGCAAGGGCGCCTGCGTATCGACCAATAGCGGAGCGCTTCGCCGCGCAAATAAAAGCTTCACTCATAGTGGTGCACCCCAAAATATTCTTTAAAGAGAGTTCGCTTCGTAGAAAGGCGCATCAAGCAGTGCACGCTGACTCAAAGCCGGTGATAAACGGTATCGGTCATCACCATAGAATAGGTTTATGTTATCAAGGACATCGGCAACGTAGGCTGTGCCTAGCTTATCCGCCCACGCTAGCAAACCGACTGGATAGTTCACTCCAGATTGCATCGCCGCGTCGATACCCTCAGCATTTGCAATACCGTAGTGCAACGCATCCGCTGCTTCATTAATCAGCATGGCAACCGTGCGCATAACGACTAGCCCTGGCATGTCTTTAACGACACGTGTTTTAACGCCGAGGAAGTCAAACATGGCGTAAACCTCTGTCCAAACCTCTTCCGGGCAGTCTGGATGGGTTGAGAGCGCCAAAGATTGGCAGCTACCGTAGTCCAGAGCGAGATCCATCTGTATCAACAGAGGGTTGTCCTCTTCCAATGAACGTTCCAGGGTAGTCTGACCGTTGGTCAGCACCAACGTTGCGCCATTGTTGAACTGAATTTCGCCATCAACACCTTGGGTGCGCGAGGGGATCTCGATACCACGCGCCTCAATGCGATCCAGCAGGGATTTCATCGCCGTTGACTCAACTGCACTGCTGATATTAAAGAAGCCGCCAAAGCGGATTTCATCCCAATCGAGGTTAGCCGATACCGGTTTACCGTCATCATAGGAGTAAAATCCACGCCCGCTTTTGCGGCCAAGCCATCCCGCGTCGACCAGTTCTTTCTGCATCAACGACGGTTTAAATCGGGGATCTTGGTAGTAGGCATCGAACACTGAGCAGGTCACCGCATAATTCACGTCCTGCCCAATCAGATCCATCAACTCGAACGGTCCCATGCGGAAGCCTCCCGCCTCACGTATAAGCATGTCTATACGCTCGGGTTCGGCGACTCCCTCTTCCGCTAAACGCAGCCCTTCTGCATAAAAAGGACGTGCTACACGGTTGACGATAAAGCCCGGTGAGCTCTTAGCCGCGACCGCAACTTTACCCCACCCTTGCGCCAGTGCCAGTAGCGTTTCAACAACGCGAGCATCTGTCGCCAACCCCTTAATCACCTCAACCAACTTCATGATGGGTGCAGGGTTAAAGAAGTGCAGCCCGGCCAGTCGCGCTGGATCCTTGAGCGCCGCACCGATTGCCGTAACAGATATAGAGGAGGTGTTGGTTGCAAGAATAGCCTCGGGCGCACAAATCTCTTCGAGATCACAGAAAAGCTTCTGCTTGATATCCAAACGCTCAACGATCGCTTCAACAACCAAGTCGCAACTGGCCACTGCTTGCAGCTCGCTAGCGTAGTTTGTGCGTGTATAGATACCCTCAGCCTCGGCGGCACTGAACTTACCACGTTCAACCAGCTTATCCATGGATGCGCGCAGGCCTTTGTCCGCACGTTCAAGCGCTTCACTACTCAGGTCAAACAA
>Ga0102951_1000549_pt1 | contig 13347 bp, 12 predicted proteins | sample SalPonA_B_H2O_MG_FD_78507 | JGI IMG/M metagenome (GOLD analysis project Ga0102951, IMG submission 78507) | Water microbial communities from South San Francisco under conditions of wetland restoration - Salt Pond MetaG R2A_B_H2O_MG | ecosystem: Environmental > Aquatic > Non-marine Saline and...
GATCAATGGCCAGCTAGTCGACAACCCTTACACCACTTGGAACGAAGTGAATCCAGCTCTACCTAATATTGCGATTAGAGTTTACGGCCCACCAACAACCTCCGGCACCCGCGCTTCATTTGCTGAAATTATCAACGAAAAAGCCTTTTGCGGCAAAGACGCCGAGATGAAAGCAGCTCTCGAAGCCGCCGGACAAAAAGCGAAAACCTGCCGCGCCATGCGCACGGATGGCGCTTACATCGAGGCTGGTGAGCAGGACAACCTAATTGTTCAAAAATTGCAGGAGGACTCTGAGACCTTCGGTATCTTTGGCTTCTCTTATCTAGATCAAAACTCTGACACCCTGCAAGGCGCCAAGCTTGATGGTGTGGAGCCCTCATTCGAGGCTATTGCTGATGGCTCTTACAAGGCCTCGCGCGCACTCTACTACTACGTGAAACATCAGCATATTGGTGTGGTGCCTGGTATCAAAGAGTACATGACGGAGTGGACTAAACATTGGGGCGATGATGGAATCCTAGCTGACGCTGGCATGATTCCGTTACCTAATGAAGAGCGTGAAGAGATGACTAGACGCATCGAGACGCTACCCGTTCTAACCGCTGATGCACTGCAGTAAACAGCGCGCTAAGTGGACTCCATCCGACCTACTTTGGTAGGTCGGACTTTTACGTTTTTGGGGTAAGTAGATGGCGTTTTCATACCTGTTATTCATCGTTCTGGGCATTGGATTGCTATTTTATGTTGCAGCTAGCCGTCGGGTCAGCCGAGCACGTATGTACGGATCACGATTTCACTCTTTACCCGGCTACTACGGGCTTTGGGCGGGTATCCTAGCTGCCGTACCGAGTACACTGCTACTTGTCGTTTGGTCGCTAATCGATATTCAGCTATTCCAACACTGGGTCCGCGACTTCTATCCTGCAGAGATCCTCTTAGCTGGCGGATCGCAGGAGATAGTGGCCTTGGCGAAGGTTGAGAATCTTGTCTCCGGTATCCGTTTTGGAGAGCCCGAACCTTGGTTGGTACAAGCCAGTGAAGCATGGCTAGGCTGGGCAGAGACCTCAACGCTAGCAAAGACCGTCGTCGTGCTTGGAGTCTCTTTCTGTTTGGGATTTTTGGGCTTTCGTAAAATTGACCCGGAATTCCGCGCTCGCAACGCAGTCGAACGGATATTCTCTTGGGCACTTATATCAGCCTCAACCATCGCTATCCTAACAACGATCGGGATCGTGTTATCGGTACTTTTCGAAACCATCCGATTCTTTCAGCTAGTGCCGCCAACCGAGTTTATCTTCGGCACTGAGTGGAATCCCCAGTTCGAGGGTGCTGAGCGTGCAGGGTCGGGGGGCGGTGATGCTAAATACGGCATGTTACCCATGTTTGCCGGGACTTTCTTGATATCGGCAATCGCTATCATCGTTGCGGTCCCGGTCGGGCTGGCAAGCGCAATCTACCTAGCCGAATATGCTACGCGCAAGGTGCGCTCAACCATCAAACCTCTGCTGGAGATCTTGGCCGGGGTTCCGACTGTAGTGTACGGCTTCTTCGCCGCACTCACGGTCGCACCGGCAATAAAGGGTATCGGGGAGAGTCTGGGACTTAGCGTCGCATCGGAGTCAGCTTTAGCCGCCGGGTTGGTCATGGGCGTGATGATTATCCCGTTCGTATCCTCTTTATCTGATGACGTCATCAATGCTGTACCCCAATCACTGCGTGACGCCGCTCTGGGACTGGGCTCAACTAAAAGTGAAACCACTAGACAAGTAGTCTTACCGGCAGCCCTCCCGGGCATCGTAGCCGCGATAATTTTGGCTGTTTCTCGAGCGGTTGGTGAAACCATGATTGTCGTGATGGCAGCTGGACTCGCCGCCAACCTCTCTTTCAACCCGCTTGATGCGGTAACGACAGTGACTTCCCAAATCGTAACCATTTTAGTTGGCGACCAGGAGTTTGAATCAGCCAAAACGCTATCGGCTTTTGCGCTCTCTACCATGCTCATCATCCTTACACTGGGACTCAACTTTTTTGCACTTCAGATAGTTAAGAAGTATCGGGAGCAATATGACTGATATCGTAACTAAAGGTTTGTCTCCCCAGGAGGCGAGCGCACGAGTTCAAGCTTCGCTAAAACAGCGCCGGCAAAAGGAGAGACGATTCCGCCGCCTTGGGCTTGCGGCGGTTCTATTGGCACTGACCTTCTTGGCAGTACTGTTCACCGGCATCCTGAGCAAAGGCCTGCCGGGTATGTTTCAGTATTATGTGAAACTCGATGTAGAACTTGATCGAGCGCGCCTCGATCCGTTAGGCGACCTCTCCGATGCATCTCTCTACTCAGGCGACGCCGAGGCGATGATCCTCGAATCAGCGCTCTTAACTGTTGATGGAGAAGGCGGACGCAAAGTCAAAAAGACACTGCGAAAAATGGTCTCGTCAGGATCAGCAATTCGACTGATCGACTTTGTTAAGAGCCATCCAGAACTTTTGGGCACAAGGCAACAGATCAAGTTTGCTGTCGACGACGACATCGACTCTTTCTTGCGGGGCTTCATACAACGCGACACACCGGCCAAAGACCGACGCATAGACGATCTCACAATCGAAATTGTCGATAAGTGGGAGTCAAAGGGTCTGATCAGCTATGAACTCAGCGACTACCTCTTTTTTGGCTCGGCTTCTCGAGACGCAGAGATGGCGGGGATCAAAGGCGCCTTGATCGGCTCACTATTAACCCTGGCAATTTGTATTAGCATCGCGTTTCCACTCGGTGTTGCCGCTGCCGTCTATCTTGAGGAGCTCGCGCCTAAAAACCGTTGGACCGAGCTCATCGAGATAAATATCAATAACCTTGCGGCGGTTCCTTCTGTGGTCTTCGGTATCATGGGGCTTGCAATCTTCATAGTTACCTTTGGTATGCCTCGCTCCGTACCACTCGTTGGAGGAGTGGTACTGGCTTTGATGACCCTACCGACGATCATCATCTCATCCCGTGCGGCTATACGCGCTGTGCCACCAAGTATTCGCGATGCAGCCTTAGGTATTGGGGCCTCCAAAATGCAGGTCATTTTTCACCATGTCATTCCCTTAGCAATGCCGGGAATGCTCACGGGTACCATCATCGGTATGGCGCAGGCGCTGGGTGAAACAGCTCCTCTACTTATGATTGGTATGGTTGCTTTTATCGTTGACATACCCGGTGGCTTTACAGATCCGGCGACCGTTTTACCGGTCCAGATATTTATGTGGGCTGACTTCGCTGAACGCATGTTTATTCAAAAAACAAGCGCTGCAATCCTCGTACTGCTTGCATTTCTGGTGACCATGAACGCGGCAGCTATTGCGTTGCGCAAGAAACTTGAACGCCGTTGGTGAAGGAGCGAGATATGACTAGCTTTAAAGAACTGAACTATTCGACGGACCTAATTATGGAAAATACCAATCTCAAAACAACTGGCAACGTATTCGTCGATAATCCTCGAATGAGTGCCCGAAACGTGGACGTCTATTATGGCGATAAGCACGCGATAAAAGACGTCACGATTGATATCAGCGAGCAAGAGGTGATCGCTTTTATCGGGCCGTCTGGCTGCGGTAAATCAACGTTTCTGAGAACGCTTAACCGCATGAACGACACCATCGACATATGTCGAGTGACTGGCCAAATCACATTAGATGGCGAAGACATCTATTCGCCCAATGTAGACGTGGTGCCCCTGCGAGCGCGCGTTGGGATGGTATTTCAAAAGCCGAACCCATTTCCCAAATCGATCTATGACAACATCGCCTATGGTCCACGAATTCACGGACTCACCCGCAACAAGGCGGAGCTGGATGAGATCGTAGAATCAGCACTAGAGCGAGCCGGTTTGTGGACTGAGGTAAAAGACCGTCTTGATCAACCGGGAACAGGCCTGTCTGGCGGGCAACAGCAACGTTTGTGTATCGCTCGAGCAATCGCCGTGAGCCCTGAAGTTATTTTGATGGATGAGCCTTGCTCTGCTTTGGATCCTATCGCAACCGCCAAGATCGAAGAACTCATTGAAGAGCTCAAGACACAGTACACCATTGTCATCGTTACTCACTCAATGCAACAAGCTGCACGCGTCTCAGATCGAACCGCCTACTTCCACCTTGGCGACCTCATTGAAGTAGGGAAAACCGAACAGATCTTCACCAATCCGGCTCATAAGTTAACTCAGGACTATATTACGGGACGCTTTGGTTAAGGTTTAAAGAATGAATTCGAGCTGAGTATCAATTCCAAACTTGTCGCAGTAGGCCTGCTCACGCTCGAGATCGGCAATTAATAGAGGATGCTCCTCTGCAACGTTTGCAGCGATAAATAGCTTTAGCTCGTTACCGTTAAACTCAATGCGGGGCGGCTCTGGTACATTTGGATTACGTCCAAGATGCCAGAGCACGGCCAGGCGCAGAAGTAAAATTAAGCCTATCGCGTGTTGCTTGGAGATCATTGCAAGATTGGTTACCAGAGCGTTTTTAATCTTCTTGCGATGCAAACGAACCATCAGAGCGACTAAGCGCTGCTGGTCCATACTGAACCCCGGCAAGTTGGAGTGCTCGATGATGTAGGCCGAGTGCTTTTGCAGGCCACTTGAATTGATATTCAGACCGATCTCGTGTGTTAGAGCGGCATATTGTAGATAGCGCTTGGTAAACAGCGGTAGGCGCAGCTCAGGAGCAACTTGACGCCAGAGGTTCAGTGCCGTCTCAGCGACTCTCTCGGCGTGGGCGACATCAACATGATAACGGGCCATTAGAGATCGAATCGCCCGTGTACGCGTATCTAACTGATCACCGGAGGAGAGAAATTCAACAATTAATCCTTCTCGCAAAGCACCGGTAGAGAAGCGTGCCTCGGTGATCTCTAGACTTGCAAAGACGGCATCCAGAATAGCCAAGCCGCCGGCGAAAAGCGTTGCACGCTCAGGTGTGATGCCCTTCAACACTCGGCTTGATAACTCATCCTTAAAAAGGAGTTTGCGTAACTCTTTAATCGACTCTGCAGTGATCGTTTGCGGCTCTAGCCCTAGGTTCTCACTGGCAATTGCGATCGCCTGAGCAGTACCCGAGGTACATCTGACCTGCTTCCAACCGATAGCGATAAAATGGGCTGAAAAACGCTCCAGCTGTTGCTGAGCAAACAGCTTGGCTCGACGGTAAGCGCTTTTATCAACCCCGTCTTTAAAAAAGGTTTCTGTAAAACTGACCGACCCCATCGTGTGGGAGCGTCCAAGTTCCATATTGCGCTCTCGACCCAGGGCCACCTCAGTTGATCCACCGCCTATATCGACGACCAGGGTGTTGCCAACAAGATGCTCGGCACTGCAAGCACCTAGGTGGACCAAGCGAGCTTCCTCCTGACCACTGATGATCTCGATGTCATAAGGAAAGACTTGACGTGCACGAGAGAGAAATTCCGCGCGATTTTTTGCGACCCTCAAAGTGTGTGTGCCGACGACCCGCACAATGCAGTTCTCTATGGGTTTTAGGCGTTCAGCAAAGGTTTTTAAGACCTCCACGCCACGTTCAATTGCCGCAGTGCGCAGGTGATGCTTAGAATCCAAACCCTCCGCTAGGCGAACCCTCTCTTTGTGTTTGAATAGAATCTGGACATCATCGTGCAGCGCACGCACTACCAACATATGGAAGCTGTTAGAACCCAGATCGATCGCAGCGAAATGTAGGGTATCGGACTCGACGCTTGGCTTATCAGTCACGCGTTTTCTCCAGCAGTTTGAGGTAATCGTAGATCGCAATTTGCGAGCGAATTTTCTTACGATTGCCGCGTGTTACGTACGCATTGCGTTGTTCCGGATCCAGCCGGCGAGCCTTACTGTTATCTCGCCACTGTAGATCCATTTGGTCTTTGATGACCTTGCGCAGGTTGCGATCAAGGATCGGACAACCCACTTCGATTCGATGATCGATATTACGAGTCATCCAATCGGCCGAACTTATATACATCTTGCGTTTGCCACCAGCATAAAAGAGCAAGACTCGCGCATGCTCTAGGAACCTATCTACGATGCTTATAATGCTAATGTTCTCACTGAGACCTTTCACCCCCGCCTGCAAGCTGCACATGCCCCGTACAATCAGACGTATTTTGACACCCGCTTGGCTCGCATCGTAAAGCTTACTCACAAGCCCGTCGTCAACAAGGTTATTAACCTTTAAAAAGATCTCGGCGCGATTACCACCGCTAGCAGCCTCAATCTCATCGTCGATCAATTGATAAATCGGCTCGCGGCTAAAGTTGGGACTGACTAAGAGATGATTAAATTTAAACTTTTTATAAGGGTTAATAATAAAATCAAAGACCTGTGCAAGTTCAGAAGTGATTTCAGGGTTTTTAGTAAACAATCCAAAATCAGTATAGATACGCGCTGTCTTCTCGTTCAGGTTCCCAGTGCTTATGTAACCATAGGCAACCTGTTCGTCGCCCTCTTGTCGAGTGACATGAATAATTTTGGCGTGGCATTTCAAAGACGCTACTCCAAACTCAACCACCACTCCGGCCTCAGTCAACTCCCGAGCCCACTCGATATTAGCCTCCTCATCGAATCGGGCGCTCAACTCGACGATAACGATCACTTTCTTGCCGTTTTTTACCGCCTCGATTAACGACTTAAGAATTTGGCTATTGTGAGCCACTCGGTAAACCGTTACTTGGATCTGTAATACCGCTGGATCAAAGGAGGCGGCCCGCACAAAATCGGTCAGATAGCGGAATTTGTAATAGGGGTAGTGGAGTAGAATATCGCTGCTAGATATCGCCTCGAAAACGTTGATCGCCCCATCAAACTGAACACTGTTTAATGCGGGAAGCTTATCGTTCTCAAGGTAACGCGGTCCCACATTGGGGAATCTAATAAAATCGCGGAAATTTCGGTATCGACCGCTCGCTGTTGTCTCGGAATCAGCCTCTAAGCCCAAGTTTTCGCACATGTAGTCGAACATAAAGTCGGGCATCATCTCGTCGTACACAAGACGAACAGGACGGTTAGTATCACGCTGTTTGATACCCTGAGACATCTTCTCCAGCAGGGATAACTCAACGTCTCGCTCGAGGTCATAATCCGCGTCACGGGTCACTTTGACCGAGTACATCTCAGCGGATTCGAACTCGAGGAAACCATCGAAAATATCATTAATGCAGTATCGAATGGCATTATCCAAAACGATTATCGATTTCCGTCGTTGTCCTTTAATTCGCGGAAGCTCAACAAAGCGACTGGTCTGTTCAGAGGGTATCGGCACCAACGCATACTGCGTATGCGCTCCTTGTCGCAACGCGCACATCAGGTAGGCGTCTTCATCATTCATTACAGCAGCGAGCTTGGTGGTCGGCGTCAGGATAATCGGGGTGATGTGATGTAACACCTCATCACGAAAATACTTCCGCAGCCAGACACCCTCTTTATCGTTCAGCTGATCATTATTGACGAGAAAGATCTTGCGACGGGCCAGACCTTTAATGACCTCAATATGGATATCGTTAAATCGGTCGGCCTGCTCTTGCACCTTCTCATTCACAAGATGCACCAACTCCTCAGCTGACATTCCGCTTGGTTGAAGCGCACCGGCACGCTCAAGCCGCATACGACGATGTAAGTCTGCTACGCGAACACGGAAGAATTCATCCAAATTGCTAGAATAGATGCCAAGAAAGCGAACGCGTTCAATGATAGGTACGTGTTCATCGGCCGCCTCTTGTAGGACCCGCTCATTGAATGAGAGCCAACTTAACTCTTTCTCGCTTAATTGCATCGAAGCTTCCCTGGAAAACCACTGCCCTTTGCACTAATCATAGGCTTTCCAAAGAGTTACGCCTACCCTCATAGGTCTGAATCTTGTTGGCATCAGAAATCAAATGACACTCGCTGTCATAAAACTCTAACAATTGAGTGGAATACTGTGACGATATAGTCCGTGTTCAAAGACACAACGAGGGTCATAATGAGCGATAACAGCAGAATCTACTCACAGCATATCTCCAAACAGTTTAACGACGAGCTAGAGAAACTACGTTCCGATTTCTCGAAGATGGGCGAAGTCGTTGCACGCCAAACAAGAGACGCGGTCAACTCATTACTCACCCAAGATAAAGAGCTTGCCCAATCGGTCGTAGACGGTGACCGTGAAACCAACGAGTTTGAACGTCGAATTGATCAAGAGTGCACGCAAATTATCGCCTTACGTCAACCAACTGCCATTGATCTGCGGCTTATCATGTCAGTCAGCCGCGCAGTCGTTGATTTAGAGCGGATCGGTGATGAGGCATCACGAGTCGCTAAGCAGACGATTGACCTTGTTCAAAGTGAAAATGGAACGAAAGGGCTCAAAGAGATTCGTCACACGGGCGAATTAGTCATTGAGATGCTCAATTTGGCCCTTGAAGCTTTCAACACTCAGGACACAGAGCTGGCCTATAAGGTTGTTAAATTCGATCTGGATGTCGACCAAGAGTATCAATCTGCAATGCGTTCTCTCATCACCTTTATGATGGAAGACTCACGTTCGATTACCAACGTTCTCAAAGCGATCTGGGTGCTGCGCTCCCTCGAGCGAATTGGAGATCATGCCTGTAATCTTTCAGAGCAGCTGATCTATCAAGTGATCGGTAAAGACGTGAGACACATGGACAATCGCGATATCCGAGAGATCGTTCGCGATTAACAGCTAGCCCCAGATAGCCGGGCTGCTTAGCGGCACAAGTTGTCTTCCACAGTTTAGCGCTTCATACTTGCCCTACCCTCAGCTTGGTGAGCGCTCCTGTGATAGCAGCAGATAAACTTCATGCCGCATGGCAATTGATGCGGGCCGATAAGCCAATCGGTACCTATCTACTTCTTTGGCCAACACTCTGGGCATTATGGATTGCGGCCAAGGGTATACCGAGCTGGGATCTGCTACTGATCTTTACATTAGGTGTATGGGTGACGCGCTCGGCTGGCTGCGTGATAAATGATTTTGCCGACCGCAAAGTCGATGGCCACGTAAAACGTACCGCCGACCGGCCGCTTCCCACTGGCAGGATCACCAGCCGCGAGGCCCTGGCGCTCTTTGGTGGGTTAATGCTAGTGGCGTTTGTCTTGGTTCTATTTACAAACTTTCAAACGATTCTACTCGCACCTATCGCCCTGTTGTTGGCTTTTAGTTACCCCTTTATGAAGCGCTACACCCATTTCCCTCAGGTCGTTCTGGGCATGGCGTTTGGTTGGGGTATACCGATGGCCTTTACGGCAACGTTGGGAGAGATCACTCTCGTAGGCTGGTTAATCTACCTCTCTAAAATCGCATGGACCGTGGCCTATGACACCCAATACGCCATGGTCGACCGGGATGATGACCTAAAAATCGGTATCAGATCTACCGCCATTTTCTTTGGCCAATATGACAAATTAGCGATCGCACTCCTGCATGGCGTCGCGATAGCTCTGCTGGTACTCGTGGGGAGGCTGGAGAATCTAGCCGTCTCCTACTACCTAGGACTTAGCGGTGCAGTGGGCTTCTTTATCTACCAGCAGTGGCTCATTAAAGACCGAGAGCGAGCCGGATGCTTTAGAGCCTTCCTCAACAACCATCTGGCAGAACTTTGCGTACTAGTTGGTATAGCCGTTGCCTATCTATAGGTTTTTGTCATCTCTTTGTAACAAAAGCATCATTTAATGAGGCGATCACTAGCTAACAGAGACACACCATGAGTAGAGCACGTCGAATTTTAATCGTTGATGACGAATCGGCTATTCGTGAAATGATCGCTATGGCACTAGAACTAGCGGGTTACGACACCCTTGAGGCAGCCGACGCTACAACCGCACACTCAATAGTCGTCGATGAAAAGCCCGATATGATGTTGCTTGATTGGATGATGCCCGGGACTAGCGGTATTGAGCTGGCACGGCGCCTGCGGAGCGACCCTGCAACAAAAGACATACCTATCATTATGCTTACTGCCAAAGCGGACGAGGACAACAAGGTTCAAGGACTCGAAGCTGGCATCGATGACTACATTACGAAGCCATTCTCACCGAAAGAGCTAATAGCGCGACTTAAAGCGGTACTCAGACGCACTTTGCCTGACACCGAAGAGAGCATAATATCAATTGGCGGCATCATTCTTGATCCAGTCTCGCATCGAGTAACCGATGCGGCCGGAAGATCATTGAACCTAGGCCCCACCGAATTCAAACTGTTACATTTTTTCATGACCCATCAGGACCGCGCCTACTCTCGGGGCCAGTTACTTGATATGGTTTGGGGTGGCAACGTGTACGTTGAGGAGCGGACAGTTGATGTCCATATCCGGCGCTTACGAAAAGCACTTGGGCCGGAGCTAGAGAACCTAATCCAGACTGTACGCGGGACCGGCTATCGCTTCTCCACAAAAATCTAGGGAGCTAAATTGCTCGAGTCGATCTTTCGTCAACTATTTGGCCTGTTAGTATTCGTATTTACGGGCATGATGATTGCCCTAGGTATCAAAACAGATCTCGCCTATGGCGCTCTTTTAGGCGTCTCTCTTTGGTCTCTGTTAACCATCTTTTGGCTCTCTAAGCTTCTGCAGTGGACACAAAGTCAACTCACATTACCCAAACCAAAATTGCCGCTTGAGCTTGAACGCATTGTTCAAAATCTCACTCACTACCGCGATCAGTCCGACGCGGAGTACGATGAAGTGCAGGCTGACATGACTCAGTTTGAAGCGGCAACTGAGGCCATGAAAGACGCCGTATTGATTATTGATAAAAAGCACCGGATAGAGTGGTGGAACAGGTCTGCTGCCATAATTCTTGAGCTGCGGGCAGAACACAAAATGAAACGGGTTACAGAGGTTTTGAGGCAACCAGAATTCTTAGATTTCTATGAGGGAGCGAAAGTTGATCTACCCCTCAAATTGGTCTCCCCTTGCGGCAAACATACACTCGAGTATCGGATACACAAATTCGGCGACAAGCTTAAAGAGCGGGTTCTGATCGCACGTGATGTCACTGAGAATGAGAAGTTTGAACAGATGCGACATACCTTCCTCGCCAATGCTTCACACGAACTCAGAACCCCAATCACGGTAATTCATGGCTATCTTGAAACACTTCAAGAGCAAGAGCTTGCGGCCCCGATTGCTCGGGCTATCAAGACTATGCAATCGCAGAGCAGCCGCATGGTGGCGCTGATATCTGACTTTTTAACGCTATCACGGCTAGAAACCAGTCCAGAAAATACAAGCCGGCAACCGGTTGAAATTGCATCAATGCTGGAGAGTATTGTTGAAGAAGCTCGGGAGCTGTCAGGTGATCAACATCATCAGATAAGTCTAGAAGTAACGTCCGGGCTAGATATTCTGGGGGATGAGGCTGAGGTACGCAGCGCGCTCTCCAACCTTATATTTAATGCGGTTCGCTATACTCCAGAGGCGGGTCAAATTGATATCAAATTGGAGTCGATGGAGCAGGGAGCACTGTTCAGTGTATCGGACACTGGCGATGGAATTGCTGCCGAGCACATCCCCCGCATCACCGAACGTTTCTACCGTGTCGATGAGGGCCGCTCTAGAACTCGCGGTGGCACTGGGCTTGGGCTCGCTATCGTCAAACATGTTCTGGTAAGGCACAACGCAACTCTCGGGGTATCGAGCAAGGTTGGAGAGGGCAGTCGATTCAGTATTATGTTTCCCGCCCACCGTGTAGCACGCTTTTAGGATTTGTACTGCTCTACCCAAAAAAGCGTCGCACCGATTACTGCAGCCGGCATCAGAATCAGATTAAGGAGTGGTACTAGCATTCCCAGCTGTACTACTGAGCCGAATCCAAAAGCTGACCAACGACGCTGTGCAAGCAGCAACCTCATCTGAGCGAAACTCACCTTATTGTTGTCCATGGGGTAATCGCAATATTGGATCGCCATCATCCAGGCCGCAAAGGCAAACCAGACAAACGGCATGGCCAGATTCACAAGCGGAATAAAACTCAGAACCAGTAACACCAACAGACGCGGCAGATAGTAGGCCAACTTTGCAAGCTCACGCGCCAACGCTTGGGGGATCATCTTCACCGCAGATTGCCAGCTATCCAGATTTGAGTTCACCTGACCACGAAGCTGCTGCTCGACTTTCTCGGCCAGGATTCCATTGAATGGCGCAGCGACAAAGTTCGCCACCATCGAAAAGCCGTAATAGACCCCAACGACAACAAGTACCGCAAGGACAGGCCAAAGCAGATACTCTAAAAAGCGGAGCCACTCCCAGTCTGGCAACCATAGATCAATTAAATACTGCACCCAGGAGGAGAAGTTGCTAATCAGCAGGTAGATGGCGCCAGCAAACAGAAACAGATTGATCAGCAGTGGGATAAGTACAAAAGCGCGAATGCCAGGTTTTGGCAGGTAACTCAGCCCTCGTAGCAGATAGAGCGCTCCAGTGAGCGGATTGTTACCACTCATACCGCAAAGAAGTTGAGATAGATGCGAATAACCACAGCCAGGATCATCAACGATAGGCCGGTGCGGTTTATTTTGAACTCGAGGGTGCTGAATTGAATCATCGGCTGCCAAAATCTTAGGATCGCATTCCAGTCATCGGTGCGCTTGCCGTACATTAGCAGCGAGAAGAGGTAGACGCCCAAACCACCCCAAAAAAGTGCTGGTTCAATTGTAAACAGGAGCTGATTCATCCATTAACCTCTACTTCAATCTGACTGCAAAGGGCCTGCTGCTGGCGCTTCAAGAGCCGGCAGCCATCGCTTTTGTTGTCGATATCCCAGCAGCCGAATTTTGCCCAAGACTTCTCCTCCTCGCTAATCTCAGCCTGGTAGGCCGGTACGCCCTCGCAGAAGTTAGGTGACTCTTCGCTGGTCTCAAAGCAGCCGCGAAGAAAGTTCCCTGAATCAACCATGCAGATGGGCGAGCGGCAATCCTCAACGCTTTTCAGCGCGTTATCGAAACAGCCCTGCTGATCCGATTGCTCACCGAAAACTCGCCCTTGCTGACGGAACTCAGCAGCTGACGCTTGGCGTTCGTCGTTAAACTCGGCCAACCATGCGTCACTGAAGAATTTAACCCACAGATAGCCAGCTGCAGCGCTGAGTAGCAGCGCAAGTAAGATCCACTTTTTCACTTAACTTCTCTCCACCGTTTTAGGTCGGTAGAGTCCTACTAGGGTGAGTAACAGTCCTAAGACGACCAATAACATACCGCCATTCACCAACAGAGGGTAACGCGCCATGTAAGGCACGAAGGGGTAACTCCCGGAGGTTGCACAACTCTCTGCCGCCCAGTTCCAGACACCCCCTGCTTGGACGCAGGCTTCGATCTGATTCTGTTCATACA
>Ga0102951_1000556_pt1 | contig 13276 bp, 16 predicted proteins | sample SalPonA_B_H2O_MG_FD_78507 | JGI IMG/M metagenome (GOLD analysis project Ga0102951, IMG submission 78507) | Water microbial communities from South San Francisco under conditions of wetland restoration - Salt Pond MetaG R2A_B_H2O_MG | ecosystem: Environmental > Aquatic > Non-marine Saline and...
GGAAACTGATTTCAACCCGGCGATTCTCGCTTAACTCAACGATTCCAAGGCCGAGCTCCGATTCAGTGTTGCTGACCCAACGCTGGCCGGGAATAAATGTGGTTTGTGACAAGTTAAAATACCTTTGATCGATTACGCGGACAGGGTCTCTTTTCTAGTGCTTGCAACGCCAGCCCCCTGCTCACGAGCGGCTGCACCGCTTCGGGATCGACTAACTCCCCTCGCGCAGTATAGTCCGGGTAGGGCTCCTCGCAGAGCCGACAGAATTCAACTATGCGCGGATAACGCGCCTCAAAAAGATAACGAGCGGTCCGCTCGGGGTCTAACCCGCTACGCTGATACATGCCCGCTTGCAGGCGTTGGCGTTGAGCCTCAACCAAAATAATTCCGCTAGCGGTCGCAACATTAAGCGAATCCACCATGCCCAACATGGGAACAACAATATGTTGATCGACCATTTTCGCCGCCTCTGCACTGACGCCAGCCTTTTCGGCCCCCATCAGTATGGCGCAGGGCTGTGTGTAATCGACATCATGAAAGTCGACCGCATCGGCACTCAAATGAGCGGCAAATACCTGCATACCCTGTCGCTTGACCTGTCTGATAGCGGCTTGCGTTGTAGCGTGGCGATGCAGCTCGACCCAGCGATCACTTCCCATGGTTGTACCGCGGAAGGTGCGGTACCCCTCTTTGGGCTCAACAAAGTGCATATCCGATATTCCCACGGCATCGCAATTGCGCACGAGCGCTGAGATGTTTCGGGCTTTATGCACCTGATCGGTTATCAGCGTCAGATCCATCTGGCGGCGCCCAAGCACTGCTAGTAGGCGCGCCTCTCGCTCTGGGGTCATCTAGCTCTCCTGGGAGCTCTCCTTGCAGTAGGGCGAACCTTAACAAAATGGCGTCAAAATCTCACGTCTAGATTGTTCGCTATCGCCTCAGCCTGTGCGATACTAGCCCGCCGTTAACTGTTTGTAGAAGAAGCTGAATCATGCCGCAAACTGAAGAGATCATTGCCTACCAGGGTGTTCCTGGAGCCTACTCGCACCTCTCGTGCACACGTGTACACCCGGAGATGCGAGCACTGGCGTGCGAGAGTTTTGCACAGGCCATGTTTATGGTTGAACGCGGTGATGCGCGTCTGGCAATGATTCCACTGGAAAACAGTACTGCAGGACGGGTGGAAGAGATCTATCGCCTGATGCCCAAGACCCAGTTGCATATTATCGCCGAGCACTTTGAGCCGGTAAATCATTGTCTGCTGGCGCTGCCGGGGACGCAGCTGAGCGATCTGCGACGGGTATCATCTCATCCCCAGGCACTGGCTCAGTGTGATACAAATTTACGAGCGCTGGGATTAGAGCCGGTAGCAGCACTTGACACCGCGGGTGCAGCAGCCGATCTGGCCAAGTCAGGCGATCCTCAGATGGGAGCGATTGCCAGTTCACTGGCAGCAGAGCTCTACGGCCTGGAGATACTGCGTCATAACTTTCGAGATGTAGAGGGCAATACCACCCGATTCCTGATTTTGGCGCGAGAGAGCCGTATGCCCAAACTGGAGCCTGAGTTGACCTACATGACCTCCATTATGTTCACAGTCCGCAACATTCCGGCTGCCCTCTACAAAGCACTCGGCGGATTCGCTACAAATGGCGTCAATATGCTTAAACTTGAGAGCTACATGGCCTCCGATACCATGCAGGTTTCGAGCTTTCATCTGGACGTCGAGGCTCACCCTTATGATCCTGGCATGCAACTGGCGTTGCAGGAGCTACACTTCTTCGCAAAGGAGGTGCGTGTTATGGGTACATATCAGGCGCACCCGTTCCGCTACTCGCATATGAAGATTGAAGATTAACAGTGCGGCGCACAAAAAAATCAATTTTTCATAACCAAAGAATTTTAAAATAAGCAATCTGATTATTGTGCATTGCACAATTACTGTTAGGATTGGATACTGTCTAGGGAACAGACAGCGGACGATTGCTCGTTCGTATCTCATCTTGTAACTCCCAGTGAGTTGAATCTTTCCCCACCCCTTACCGGGTGGGGGTTTTAATTTTTAATTAAAATATTTCACAAAGAAATTCTGACCGATGATTTGACATATCCATTATCAGAGACAAATCTGTAGAGTGTGCGAGCCCATCGAAGGACAAACTAAGGGTTAGAGGAATGGACGACAGCAGGACAATCCGGAACTCAGATATGACATTAGTCAAAGATATGCAGGATCATAGGATCATCTACTACTGGATCAATCAATCCAGCGAAGTCATCAGCCCATTTCTGGTCTCGCTCGAACGGGCGGATGAGTGGCGCCGCGACTTTCTAAACAACATGTATGAGGGGCATCAACGGCGCAGATCATCCATAGACCGCCGCCGTTATCAGCATAAACGTGATATCCACTCGCGCCAAGGCAACGTTGCTGCGCTGTTCCAGTCCGGCCGCCGATCCACAGATAGGCCGGCCCGTGTTGGCAAAGACCTGGCCGCAGAGAAACTAAAACGACTTTTTAACGAGTACCAACCGCAAGAGAATCAAGATATAGCCTCATCCTCTCAACCCCGCAGCTAAAAGATTATCAAACGCTATCGGGTGCCAAAGCGGGTATAAAAGTCAATGGAGAGTCGCCCTGCCCCACTACTGATTAGGATCAGAAGCAGCGCGGCCCAGAGACCATGGGTCACCCAGGCATCCGGATAAACAAAAATCTGGATTACCGCCGTCATAGTCAATAACGCCAGCGCAGAGGTGCGCGTCAAAAATCCTATGAGTAGCAGTACCGGAAAAATATGTTCCGCCAGCGTGGCCAGCAACGCAGCCCAAGCCGGCGATAGCAGCGGTAAATCGTACTCATACTCAAAGAGGTAGAGCGTTGATTCGGCTATTTTCGGCCAACCAAACTCAAACTTTGGCGTCAGAAAGTCGATTGTCAGTCCCTCTATTTTTGTCTGCCCTGAACGCCAGAAAATGGTCGCCAAAATAAATCTGGCCAGGAGCAAGCCCAGCGCTAATGGGGCTTTAGCGAGAACTCTCTCTGTAGCGGCAAGCAAACTCAGCATCGATTCTCCTCTTGGATACCCGTAATTAGCCTGCGACTCAGCAAACGCCCGAAGCATGCTGACAGATCAAAATCGGCGGTTAATCCTGCCAGCGACTCCTCTATACTATTTCCTTCCCTCAGAGCAGAGATAAACTCAAACTCTTGTGGTTCAAGCCAATCGAGTTCCGCCCTGAATTCCGGACGCGATATCATCAGCCACTCAGACCGATAAGCCTCGATATCTTGTAAATGCGTCAGACGCGACTGATGAGCCTGCCAAATAGTGCCGACGGCATAGTCAGTCGCGAAAAGATAAAGACTCGGCGCGAGCTGTAAGCGAGCCACCGCAAGACGCTCAGGATCCTGAGCCAGACTAACGAGGGCGTCATGAACTGGCTCAGCATCGGCCGCATGAGTTGATCGCATCAGCTTAAACTCTAGTCGCGCCACATCCGGTATGTAGGGGTATTCATCCAACTGCTCGCAGGCGTCCAGAAACTCAGCAAACCCCTCACCATATTCGAAAAGATAGGGGCTCTCAGGCGGACACTGCCTGATAAATCCTTTTGCCAGACCGACAAACGCACTCTCCCCGACCAGCGCGAAAATCACCGGAAAGTTCGCTTGCAGCGCGTCAATCAGTGACGTCATTACATTGTTGCGGTAGACGTCAAAACGCGTATTCGTGTTGAAGCTTCTGGGAGCGATAAACATTTCAGACAGCTCGGGTTCGTCTACCAAAAGACTCTGGGCAAAATTATCCAACATGATGCAGCTCCTGACATTCGCCCCTTTTTAAGTAGGGCTCGGCCTGACGAGCCTCTGTCAGTAAAGCTTCCAGCGAGGGTATTGCTCCATCGCGCTCTAGTAGCGTCGGTTTTGGGCCCACTTGTTCTATAGCCTGCTGGAAAATTTGCCAAACCTCTGGGGCGACTTCGCTTGCGTGGCTATCGATAAGCAGCCGCTCTCCGTCGGCATCTAACTCCTCAGCGAAGCCCGCCAGATGTACCTCTCCAACTGACGCCAGGGGTAGGTCTTGCAGATAGACTAGTGGATCTAAGTTTTGATTAGTGCAACTTACCACTAGGTTATTGATATCCAGTAAAAGCCCGCATCCGCCATGCGTAATCAGCAGACGCACAAATTCGCTCTCATCCATTTCGGAGGTGCTGTAAGCGATGTAACTGGCGGGGTTTTCAATGAGAACTTGACGCCCCAGGACCGTCTGTAAACGATCGACATGCTCAAGAACTCGCATAAGCCGTTCTTGCGTGTAGGGAACAGGGAGCAGGTCGTTGTAGTAAATACCCGCATGCGTCGACCAGGCTAGGTGCTCTGAAAATTGAGCGGGTTGAAAGCGATCCACCAGGCGTTTGAGCCGTCGCAGATGATCCTTGCTGAGGTCACTGTCCCCGCCAAGTGATACAGCGACACCATGAATCGATAGAGGGTAATCCTGACGTACAGCCTCCAGTTGAGCCAGACGCAGCCCCCCCTCCACCATATAATTCTCGGCATGAACCTCGACAAAGCCAATGTCTGGCTGCTGTTGAATGAATTGATCGATGTGCTGGAACTTCAGACCAATGCCCACGCTGTTTGGCAAGGTGCTAGGTCTTAGGGTATGAGTCATCGACTAGAGCTCCCGCTATCAGGCTCACATCTTCTCTGTAAATTCACTCAACTGCCCCATACCAGTGGGGGAAGTGGGTGATTTAATGGACTCACAGGTACCCTTGGCGACAATTGACCAGGCATTACCCTGATAGTCTCTGGTTGAACTACCGGCGCAGGAGGTGCCCGGCCCGGCCTTACAGTCGTTCTCGCCAGCCAGCGCAACGCCGTAGCACTTCTCCTTCTCATTTGCACTCACTACACCACTGGTCGCTGAGAGCGCCAAGGCTGTTGTTAGCGCCATCGCAACACCCGATTTCGAAATACTCTTTTGCATGTCACACCTCGATATTAATTTTCTGACATTCGGTTTTTACACTTTTAAGTCGAGCGAATTGCAAAAAACTTACAACTATTTTTTATCTTTTACTTGTCGATACGAGTCATTTTGGCACAAAGTGTGTAAAGAAAGCTGTGACAGACCGACTGTCGACTTTACGAAATAGGTAATGCACGGGCTATGCCAAATCTCTCCAATACATCGTTGCGCGCTCGCCTCATCCTAGCATTTTTCTCATTAGTGATGATGATGAGCCTGAGTACCTACCTGGCAATCAACTTCTCCAGCAGTGCTTCGCAAGAGATGCGTCTAATGGTGGAGGATCAGACCCGCAGAGCACTGCTCGCTCAACGCGCAGCAAAGCGGGTTCAGTTCGCAACCCTGCAACTACTGACGCTATTGCAGACAGACTCACGTGAAGAGCGTATACCACTCTATCAATCAATGGATGAGGCGCTACGGGGTGCCGATGCAGCAATCCGCACACTTAGCAAAGAGCTCAGCACACCTGAAATTGCACGATTCATCGAGATTAGAAATATCTATGGCGAGCGTTTCCAGGCCACGGTGGAGGAGATTGAATTCAATGGGCTGATCGCAGCTCGCACTCACTTCGCAATGAATACCCAGCCGATCCTCAACCAACTGCTAGCTGAAGCGGAAGAGGTTAGCATAGCGCAGCAGGATGCAATGGCTGAGGGTGAGGCCAAGTATCAGCAGCAATCGCAAACACTCAGCTCAATGATGATCGTTATTGAGATTATCGTTGTCCTCCTCGGTCTCATATTTTCCTACCTTTTTGCGAGGGGTTTGGCAGCGCTGATGCACGATCCAGTCAGGTTAGCAGACCAGATTGCATCCGGCGATTACACGACTCAGATCCCACCCGCACGAGCGCCAGAACTTAAACGCCTGTACAACGCCATGGAGCACATGCGCTCCGGGATACTTGGACGCGAACAACAAATTAAGCGCCTCGCTTTTGAAGATCGATTAACCGGACTGGGAAGCCGACTGCATTTCATGCAGAAGCTTGAACAGGCAGTGCTTCAACCCAGTAGCTGTTTGGTGCTCTTTGATGTGAACCGCTTTACGCAGATCAATAAGGCTCTTGGACATAGCTTGGGCGACAGCGTTTTAGTCGAAATAGCAGAGCGTCTTCAAAGTTTCAGCCCCACAGACTCTAGCTTATCCCGGCTGGAAGCTAATCGCTTTGGTATACTTCTCTCTCCGGGACTGTCGGATACAGCGGTCCAGTTGGTCGAGCAGATTCTGGCAGGCTTTGAGCAACCCATTAGCCTGTCAGAACAGAAGCTCCAGATCGACTTACGCGCCGCGATTGTTCGCATCGGGGTTGAGCGAGAGACACCTGAGGCGCTTCTGCGCTCGGCGGAGGTAGCCCTGCTGCGGGCAAAGCATCAGCACGCCAATGTTCTCGAAGCGAGCGAAGTCACTCCTCCCGACGAGGAGCACTCACTGACGCTGTTAGGGGAGCTGAAAAGTGCTCTCAGCGAGAGTCAATTCAAGCTGCTCTACCAGCCCAAGTGGTGTAGCGCGAAGAAGCGTATCACCGGAGTAGAGGCGCTGATTCGATGGATTCATCCTCAACGTGGCTTCATTCCTCCCGATCTATTCATCCCCTTTTGTGAACAGACTGGTTTTATCCGTCAGGTCACACCCTGGGTTATCAACGAGGCCGCTGCAGCTGCCAGCCGATGGCAGGCATCAGGCGCAGACTTGGTGGTTTCAATCAATCTCTCAACCTTAGATCTCGACAACCCGGCGCTCGAGTCACACCTTCAACAGGCATTGACACGTTTCAACCTACCGGCAGAAAAGCTCTGCTTAGAGGTGACCGAGAGCGCTTTAATGTCTGATCGACGGCAGGTCGCGCTTGTCTTGAGAGGTTGCGTTCGATGGGGTTCAAGCTATCTATCGATGACTATGGCACTGGACTCGCCTCACTGGCCTATGTGCGTGATCTGCCTGTTCAGGAGCTTAAGATTGATCGAAGTTTCATCACCGATCTGCATCGCGAGCCACGCAACGCTGCAATTGTGCGTTCGACGCTTCAACTCTGTCAGGAACTCGGCATTTCTCAGGTAGCCGAGGGGGTTGAAACACAAGAGGAGCTCGACTGGCTGGTAGAGCAACAGTGCTCCCTAATACAAGGCTATCTGATCAGTAAACCGATCGATGAGAAGACGCTTCTCACTATGCTCGAGTCAGCCCGCGCGCACTGAAACGCTCTGCGATTCTAAACCCGGACAGGAACAAAGCGAGTTAGATGATACAACCCGGCCCCAATCTAGCTAGGGCCGAGTTTTAGGGAGCCGCCTACCTATGACTTCCGGGATGTCCGATCAGGCGTGTCCGGCAGGTAGTGTAAACTGCTGCCCCGCTGCCTCTATGAGTTTCATCTCTTCAATAATCGAGTCTGCCACATAGTCGGGCTCCCCCCCAAAGGCGCGGTGTTTAACATACCAAGACATTAAAAAGTCGCCAAGGTCATGCTCACACTCCGAAGAGAGATGATCCACGTCGATCCCCGACGCTTCGCAAATCCGTTCGATGGGCTGATATTCAAACATGATCCCACCTGAGTTGGGATCATGCTGTAGGTTAAGGTCGCTGAAAGCGACATCAGAGGGAATTACAACTTCGAGCTTGGTGGTACGATTTTCCATCAGACACCTCCTTCGATCATTTAGGCCGTTTGTTAGCTTCGCGATGGCAACGAAAACTGACACCCATCTCCATAGTAGAAGTTTCAAGTTTCAAGTCAAATCTCCATCACTTGAGAGTTACGGCCCTTCTGACTTCCTAGATGAAAAATAATCAAAAAGATCTGCAGTTAGACGAGAAAAGGCGTCAAAAATGAGACCAGAGCGCCGCCTGTAACGGGATTTAAAAAAGCCAATTTTTTAAATGGCTTAGCTTCAAATATCAATAGATTAGCCGCCGAACGTGGATTCTTGAAAAACCACAATTTCTATATTTTTCAATATTTTATCTATGCATTAACTGACCTCATTAATCGAGGTTTGGTCTCTGTGACGGGCGCATAAAACGGGTCTAACCTAAAGAAGCGCCAAAGCAGGAGGTCAATATGAGGATCGAAACTCTCATAAACATAGGGATCCCTCTTTTGGTCACCTTGATTAGCTATCTTTGCATGCGTTGGGCTAGCCCAAATGCTCATGAAAGCGAACAGTTAATCGATTCCGAACCGCTGATTCATCAGGGGTACGAGCCAAAAGTGTAACGGTGAATCCCACCCTCTGTGCCCCGCTCCGTCCCCCCTGAGGGGGCGGGGTACTACAAAGTAACGACCGTAGCGACGCTTAAGTAATTCTATAATGTTATAAAAGAATTATTTTAAATGTCCTATTTAATGCTATCGTCTCAAAATATAATTTTCTGCGGTACTCGAGATGTTTGATATCGATATATCGCTGGTCTATTGGAGCCTATTTTCAATCGCAGCGATGCTGATGATCTGGCTCAGCGAAAGTGAAATTACCTGATAATTTGGGCTAAAGTTGCTCCATAAGAGCATCTGCCTGCTATATTTTCTTAACCCATTGCTAGTGGAAATATAGACGTGATGACCGCAGAACTTTCACAAGAACCCTCTCTCCAGGTGCTGTTGGCACGCCAGCCGATATATACCAAGAATCGCGATATCGTTGCCTATGAATTGCTATTCCGTGATGACAACGGCGAGTTTGTCGCTGGACTGAGTGAAGATGAGACCACCGTCAATGTGTTGCTAAACACCTACTCAAGCGTGGTTGGAGATAAAACCGAGCGCCAGGTGCCCTTTTATCTCAAAGTCACCGACCAGTTTCTACTCGAGCATGAGATTCCTGAATTACCGAGGGATCGTTTCGTAATTGAGGTGATCGGCACGAGTCACATCAATGAGCTACTCGTTGCAGCATTGAATAACTTGGCACGCCAAGGCTACCGTATTGCACTGGCTGACTACAATCCGACTGATGAGCGCTTTAATCCGTTACTTTCGATTGTTCACATCGTTAAGTTAGATGTGCAGAAGCTTGGCTTTGAACAACTACCTCAGCTAGTTCAGACACTTCGCACGAAAGGCGTTGACCTGATGGCTGATAAGGTTGAGACCGACGCCGAATTTCGTAGCTGCCTGGAGATGGGCTTCGAATATTTCATGGGGTATTTTCTCAGTCACCCAGAGCTTGTGCATGGGCGTAAGGTCCGCGGTAATAAGCTGATATTGATGGAGCTTTTGCAGGCCTTCGATGACCCCTCTGCTGATGCCAAGTCCATTGAGGCGCTGGCGCTTAAGGATCCTGAGCTCACATTCAAAATTCTCCGGGTCGTCAATTCAGCTGCCTTTAGTCTTAAACGAGAGGTCAGCAGCCTATCCCACGCGATTGCTCTGCTAGGCATGGAACAGGTCAAACGTTGGGTGATGTTATTTCTGTGCACCAGTGACGGTGAAAAACCACTTGAACTAACCCGTATGATGCTGCAGCGCGGCCGTATGGAAGAGGTGTTGGCAGAGTTGCTTGAACGCGAGAATCCGATGAACTACTTCTTTGTTGGACTGCTGTCGCAACTCGATGCCCTGCTCGGAATCCCGATGCCCGAACTACTGGAACAGATGCCATTAGATACAAAGCTTAAGCTCGCGCTTACTGATTACGCGGGCGACGAGGGGCAACTATTGCGGGACGTCATTCATATCGAGCGCGGCGAGTTTAAACTGGTCTCATCTGGACTCCCCGAACAGTTTCTTCAGGTCGCTTACCGTCACTCCGTAGAGTGGGCTAACCAGATTGTTAGGGCGCTGGCTTAAGCCAGCGCCTTGACGATTCCGAGAGACTGAGGCTCAGTGTTAACGGAATCGAGCCCCCTATTAGATCGCTTAATCTCAGCACTTTTCGCTCAGATACCCAAACTAGTGGACAAATCCCAACTGACCGACACCGTTTATGAGCATCTGCACTGAGATTGAGATAAGAATCATCCCCATGAGACGCTCTACAGCCTTCAAGCCCCGCTTACCCAGAATACGATAGAAGGATTGAGAGCTCATTAAAATAACGGCAGAGATAGCCCAGGCCGCGAGCAAGGCATAGAGCCACTCGGCTGAGCGCTCAGGCTGGCTCTCTGCTAAAAGCACCAGCGTCGCCAAAATTGAGGGGCCCGCAATCATCGGGGTTGCCAGCGGCACAATCAACGGTTCGGAGTCATCGCCCTCATCACCCATGGGACCACCACGCGACGGGAAGATCATTCTGATGGCAATGATCATCAATATAATCCCGCCACTGATCGAAACCGCCTCAGTCGAGAGACCCAGCACTTGCAACAACTTTGGCCCACTGAATAGAAAGATCAACATTAGCCCGAGTGCTATCAGTAGCTCGCGAACCAACACCAGTCGACGACGATGTTCGGGTACCTGTGAGAGGATGCTAAGGAACAGAGGGATGTTACCCAATGGGTCCATGATTAAAAATAGCGTTACCGCCGCTGCGTAAGTATCCACCTGACCTCCTATTTTTATACTCAGTCTATACCAGAATAGGGCTACGCGACGTTAATCTAGTCGGGTTTAAACAGTACGCCACTGACTGCCACACGCGCGGTGCGCCAGGCCAGCAGCGCGATTAACGAGGAGATTAAGCCCAGCATCACGCCGCTAAGGAGCTTCATCGGCAGTGCTTGAGTGTGTTCATACATGATCATGCTGGCGATGGTAAAAGCGGCCAGCGGAAATGAGTAAGCCCACCATGAGATAAAGAACGGTAAGCGCACAAAACGACCGATCTGTGTCACGAGCAGCAACACGAGAAAGAGCGCCGTGTAATAAAGAATATGAGCCAGGGTGTCATAGGCGCCACCGCTCAGGCGCTGGTAAGCAATAAAACCAACAGCAGGCGGTGCGACCAAAATGAATAGGGTCGGAAGTAGATTCTGCGGCAGCGGTTCATGATACAGCACGCGGTTGAATACCAGCACCTTCAGCACAATCCAGTAGACCAAACCGATTGAGAAAAAAAACCAGCCGATATCAATAAAACCAAGTGATACAGCCTCTATCGGCGCGATAATGTTACCGACGATTGGGATAAACCAGGCTGGTGTCGTGTGGTTGACCTGTGTCTTCGTATGATGAATCCACTGATTCATTAAAAACAGCGTCAATACGAGCTGACCGGCAGCCCCCACGGACCAGAGGATCAACGCGATCTGTGACTGATACGGATGAAGAGCGGTGGCCAGAAGCATTAACCCAATGGTGTAGGCGGGAAAAAAGCTAATCTTAATCGGATGGTAGAACTCCTTGTACACCTCTTCTGAGTGTCGCAGAAACTTAATCGCATAACTTCCCCCCAGCAAAAGCATCAGACCAGCAGAAAACCACAGCAGCAGCTCACTGACCAGCAGCGGCACTCCAAAGATCTCAGCTGCCTTTTGCCAAGCCAGTGTTAGGCCGGTACTGCCCATGATCGTGGCAAAGGTGGCAACAGGTAGATAGCGGATTGCCGACATTCTTCTCTCCTTGTATATAAGATTTTTCGAATATATGTTGCTATGCTGTAAATCTCAACTTAAAACCCTTTCAGATGATGGAGTTAACCCATGAAGACAGCCCAAGACCTTGTTGCCGCAGCCAAACAGAAAATCCGTGAGATCACCATCGATGAGGCGGGTAATGCCATTCAGCACGCTGGTTTAGTTATTGACGTGCGCGAGCCCGACGAATATCAGCAGGGACACCTGAGTGGAGCCATTAATATTCCCCGCGGTATGCTGGAGTTTCGGATGGGTAGCATGCCTGCTCTGGAGGCACGCGATCAGGCAATCGTTCTCTACTGTAAAACCAGCGGTCGCTCGGCGTTGGCTGCCGCTGCGTTGCAAGAGATGGGCTATGTCGATGTCGTGTCGGTTACCGGAGGCTTTGATGCTTGGGTTGACGCTGGGAAACCGGTAGTCAAACCTGATCTGCCTAAGTTCGACTGAACGCCCTAGCGTCTCTGTTAGCCCCATAGATCGAACGACGCTTATCGTTGGCCCATCCTCTGACAACCTAGACTGCATGTAGTGCAACCCGCTCTACCAGCAGAACAGAGGCTATAAGGCCGACGAGCGGCGACTTTATAAGCGACGTACGTCTGAAACATCGCTACAGTGCAGAGTGAAGGCAAAGGTTCTGGCGCCAATCAGTCAGTACTTAGAGTTGATAACAAGCCAGTAAGGTCGCCAGTTTACCCCCCGGAGGGACTATGCTTAGCAATACTGACGTGCTTTTTATCTCCCACGGCGGCGGGCCTCGGCCGCTGTTCAATGATCCCGATCATCAGGCACTCGTGGATAGGCTGAAATACTTTGGCCAAAAGATAGATAAGCCCGAAGCCATTCTGGTTCTTAGCGCTCATTGGGAGACTGACCCACTCAAGGTGATCGCTTCGCCGGCGCCAGATCTACTCTTCGACTACTACAACTTTCCAGACGAAGCCTATCAGATTGAGTACGCCTGTCCCGGTGACCCAGCGCTTGCCGCTCAGGTTCAGCAGGCATTGCAAGAGCAAGGGTTCCCCACTGAGCTGGAATTCGAACGGGGTCTTGATCACGGCGTCTTTGTGCCATTAAAGCTAATGTACCCCGCCGCCGATATCCCGGTGATTCAACTCTCTTTGAACAGCTCTCTGGATGCCGAGCAACACTTGGCAATAGGTGAAGCTATGCGCAACCTTAATACGGATCGGTTGCTGATACTGGGTTCAGGCTTTACCTTCCATAACATGCGCGCCTTCTACGAGCCGTCCAACGCGCAAATCGAAAGCGCTAACCGAGCGTTTGAGGATTGGCTAGAGCAGAGCTGCGGCAGGTCTGAGATCGATGCCTCCCAGATGCGTCAGCGTCTGGTCAACTGGGAGCAGGCGCCTCATGCCCGCTTCTGCCAACCTCGTGAGGAGCATCTAATACCCTTACATGTGTGCGCCGGTGTCGCGGGACGCGGCGCTGATGATTATCATCGTATCCTTGTCTTCAACAAGCAGTGCAGCCTGTATCACTGGAGACTCTGATCTGACCATCAGGTCCACAAAGTCAAACCATAAAGACAATGAAAACCGATACAATCGCCAGTGTTTGGGTAAGAGGCGCGGTTCGGTAGAGGTTTAAAAAGACGGGGCGGCGGCCATCCATGCCTGTTGCCCCGTTTACAATCTAGGGTTAGCTCATTTGCACCCTCGCTTAGGATTGCACTTGGTATTGCCAGA
>Ga0102951_1000557_pt1 | contig 13263 bp, 10 predicted proteins | sample SalPonA_B_H2O_MG_FD_78507 | JGI IMG/M metagenome (GOLD analysis project Ga0102951, IMG submission 78507) | Water microbial communities from South San Francisco under conditions of wetland restoration - Salt Pond MetaG R2A_B_H2O_MG | ecosystem: Environmental > Aquatic > Non-marine Saline and...
AAGCGGATACGAATAACTCTGTATCCCAGAGCATGCGCTGCATCGTGATTTTCCCCAATGGCCCGGAGCACAAGTCCGATCCGGGTGTATTTGAGCGTATACCAGACGAGGCCGACGATGAGTATCGAGAGGTAAACCATGGCGTCATGAGAAAACAGCATGCGTCCAAAAATGGGTAAGTCCGACAGCACAGGGATATCCAGTGACGCTAATGTGGGTGCTTTGATCCCTTCGTAAGGCTTGCCCAGCAGAGCCGATATGCCCAATCCCACGAGCGTCAGCCCGAGACCGGTCGCTACCTGGTTGGATTTGAAATAGAGTACCAGCGTCGCGAAGATAGTTGAGAGGAGCGCGCCAGCAACAGCTGCAGTAACAAATCCCAGCGCAGGCGCCTGTGTGTTGACGGCAGTGATGAAGCCAACAACTGCGCCAACAATCATCATGCCCTCAACCCCGAGATTAAGTACCCCAGATTTTTCAACCACGGTCTCACCAATTGCAGCGAGGAGGATAGGGGTTGCTGATACCATCAGTGAGGCGATGAGCAGGGCAGGGTTAATGCCTAGAAGATCCATTAATTGGCCCCTCCGATTCGAACCCGATAGTTGGTGAAGATATCGGTCGCCAGTAAGAATAGCAGCAGCATCCCCTGAAACAACTGTATCGATGCTCCGGGAAGGCCCAGCATAAGTTGAGCCAGTTCACCGCCGATGTAGGTGAGCGCCATCAACAGACCAGCCAGCAGAATGCCAATTGGATGCAGACGCCCTAAAAAAGCGACGATGATGGCCGTGAAACCGTAACCTGTGTTGAAGTCGATAGTGATCTGCCCGGCGGGTCCAGAGACTTCAAACATACCCGCTAGGCCAGCTAGCGCTCCGGAGAAGCCCAGACAGAAAACGGTCAGTCGCGTGGTGGAGATTCCAGCAAACCTCGCCGCTTTGGGCGCCTCGCCCATTAGGCGGATGTCGAAGCCGCGAATATGCCGCGTCAACATGATGTAGGTGAAAATGACAGCGATAAACGCGCTTATCACTCCCCAGTGCATTCCCGAATTGGCGATCACCTCCCCGTTGAATGCACTAGGGTACTGCTGCAGATTTCGCGATCCCGGAAAGCCGTAGCCATCAGGGTTCTTGAGTAATCCCTGAGCCATAGATGCCAAGATCGATTCAGCTACATAGACTAGCATCAACGACACCAGGATCTCATTGGTTTTGAATTTTGTACGCAAGACTGCGGGTATCATCGCCCAGAGCCAACCACCAAAGGCACCTGCAATGACCATCGCCGGGAAGATTAGCGCAGATTCAGCCGGGTAAACTGAGAGTGCGGCGGCCGCGCCAAAAATAGCGCCCATAATGTACTGGCCTTCGGCACCGATATTCCATATACCCGCCCGAAAACCTACAGACAAACCAATAGCTATCAGTATCAATGGTCCCGCCTTAACCAGTAATTGCGGCCTAGAATACTCCGCGAAGTTGGGGTCAAACAGTGGATCCCAGAAGATAATCCGTATGGCTTCTATGGGCGGTTTATCCAAGGCGGCAAACATGATTCCGCCGGCGATCATCGTCAGGATGACCGCCAGGATCGGGGTAATGACTGTGGTCGCACGTGAGGGGCTCAGGCGTTTTTCAAAGCGAATCATGCTGTTGTCTCCGCAATCTCTCCATGAATTCCACCCATCATCAGTCCAATCTGGTCCAGTTCTAGCCCGTTTGTCGGCACAATTTCTGAGAGACGCCCTTCATTGAGCGCACAGAAACGATCGCTTATCTCCAGTAGTTCGTCGAGATCCTGGCTGATAACGACGACCCCGGCACCCCGGTTCGCCAGGTCCAGCAGTTTTTGCCGTATGGACGCGGCCGCCGCAGCATCCACACCCCAGGTTGGTTGGTTGATTACAAGTACGTCCGGTTGCTGTAACACCTCGCGCCCGACAACAAATTTTTGCAGGTTACCACCCGATAGAGCGCCTGCCGGTGTATGCGTACCGGGCGTGCGAACATCAAAACCGGCAACAATGTCTTGCGTAAACTGATCGACTCCCTGCCAGTCTACGAATCCCGATTTTAACAGTCCCATACGACGGGCTGCCGTAATGATGCTGTTCTCTTTGAGTGACATGATCGGCGCTGCTGCGTGCCCCAGTCGCTCCTCTGGTGCACTGAGCATTCCTAGCTGGCGGCGTTTAATGGGTCCAAACTGTCCGACCGGCTGGTTTTTGAAGAGAATGCTATCGGGTGATGAGCGTGTTTCACCTGAAAGTGCCGCCAATAACTCATCCTGGCCGTTACCGGCTACGCCTCCAATACCGAGGATTTCACCTCCTTTTATTTTGAAGCTAATCTCTTTTAGCGAAACACCAAATTCCTCTGTTGAACTTGTACTTAGAGACCTTACTTCAAGTATAGTCTGACCTAATGACCGCTCAGACCGGGTCGGAGCAGCAAAACTCGTACCCACCATCATTTCGGCCATCGCACGCGCGGTTGTCTGTGCCGGTAGACAGGTGTCGACCTTTTCACCATGGCGTAGAATCGTCGCCGTATCACAAAGAGTCCGAATCTCCTCGAGCTTGTGAGAAATATAGAGTATCGCAGTGCCTTCAGCCCTGAGCTTGCGCAGAGTCTTGAACAGTATCTCAACCTCCTGAGGTGTCAGCACCGACGTCGGTTCATCCATGATCAGCAGCTTGGGGTTCTGTAGTAGGCAGCGAATTATCTCAACACGCTGACGTTCACCGGCGGAGAGTGTACCGACGATGCGGTTGGGCTCTAAGGGTAAACCGTATTCATGAGAGATCTGTTTGATTTTACTGGAGAGCTCGCGCGGCTTGGGCGCATTATCCATCCCTAGTGCGATATTCTCGGCTACAGTGAGCGCATCAAAGAGCGAAAAATGCTGAAAAACCATGGCCACACCAGCCGCACGCGCCGCGTTCGGCGATGCAGGTGCAAAAACTGAACCGTTGAGCATCAAACTACCTGAGTCGGGTGCGACCAGCCCATAGATGATCTTGACCAACGTACTCTTGCCTGCCCCATTCTCTCCCAGTAAGGCATGGACCTCACCGCGTTCAATCGCAAACGAAACGTCGTTGTTAGCGATAACGCCTGGATAGGCTTTTGTGATCCCACGAATATCAAGCAGCCTGTCTATCATCGGTGTGCTTTTCCTGTGCAGATGTTTTGGGGCTCGGATGCACTCTGTTATCGAATTTCAGCCAAGGGCGGCGTGAAGGTCTGGACCATATCCCATGGGAACCGTATCCAGGTATCCTGACTGACTTCAGTGATAAATGTATCAACCAAAGGTTTACCAGCCGGCTTCGCATAGATGGTGGCAAAATGTGCTTTGGGTAACATTTCACGCACATGACGGGCGGTTTTACCCGTATCCACAAGATCATCTACAAGGATCATACCCTCACCGTTGCCTTCGACACCCTTGAGCACTTCAATTGCACCCTGTACGGAGGCTTCACCCGAATCAGAGTTACCGTAGATCAGTACACAAATCGTGTCGATTAGGCGGATGTCCATTTCGCGCGCCAGGATTGCCGCGGGTACCAAACCTCCTCGGGTAATAGCAATAATCCCTCGCCAGGGCCCCTGTTCAAGCAGGCGCCAGGATAGCGCTCTCGCATTACGATGAAGTTCGTCCCAGGAGACCGGAAAATCTTTGTTATACGGTGTCATGTTTGTATCTCTATGTTGTTGCGCGCGAAGCAAGTGATTGTGCTGCTCGCTGATGTTCGAACATTATCTCTGCGATATCCAAGTCGACAAGTTCACCGCGCGCAACTCGCCACTTGCCGTTTACCATAACCGATTCTGCTTTATGAGCGCCACAGAGCAGTAGTGCGGCGAGCGGGTCGTGTGCACCCGAGAATCGCGGCTCGTCGAGCTTAAACGTTGCGAGGTCTGCAGCCTTACCAACCGCTAGTTCACCGATATCTGACCGGCCCAGTAGGCTCGCTCCACCCGCTGTAGCCCAGCGCAGTGCATCTAAGTGTGATACCTGCGAGGCACCGTAGCGCAGCCGTTGTAGGTACATTGCCTGACGGACTTCTTGGATCATATTAGAACTGTCATTTGAGGCGGAACCGTCAACACCCAAGCCGATGGGTGAGCCGGCATCCTCAAGATCGAGTACCTGACAGATACCCGACGCCAGCATCATATTAGAACTTGGACAATGGCATATGCCGGTTCCAGCTGCACCGAGTCGTTTGATCTCATCGCGGTTAAAGTGAATTCCATGCGCCAGCCAAGTCTGAGGTCCAAGCCAGTTGACTGACTCCAGATAATCAACCATACGTAGGCCAAAGGTGCGCTCGCAAAACGCCTCTTCGTCCAGTGTCTCTGCTAAATGAGTGTGTAGACGCACACCATATCTGGCTGCTACGTCTGCTGTATCGCGCATGATCTCTGTACTTACGGAGAATGGCGAGCAGGGTGCCAGTGCTATTTGGCTCATGGAGAGCTCATCAGAATCGTGGAAGCGGCTGATTAGTCGCTCAGAATCCGCAAGGATCTGCTCCTCTGTCTGTACCACTGACCGCGGTGGTAGTCCGCCCTGATCCACACCCAGACTCATAGATCCTCGTGTCAATGCCAAACGCATCCCCATTTCGTGTCCGATATCAATTTGGTGATCGATAGCATCTTTAAGATTGGGGGGGAACAGATAGTGATGATCAGATGCGGTGGTGCAGCCTGAGAGTAGAAGCTCAGCAAGTGCCAGCTTGGTCGCTGCCCTATGTTCGCTAGGATTCAGGTGAGACCATATTGGGTAGAGTGTCTGAAGCCAGGGGAATAACTCTTTGTTCAGTGCTGCGGGCATTGCTCGTGTTAGAGTCTGATAGAAATGATGGTGGGTATTTATCAATCCGGGAAGCAGAACCTGCTCCGATAGATCGACCTTAACTGTGTAACCAAGACTCGGTTGCGCCCCGCTGGCAACCAGTTCAACAATACGCGCACCGCAGACAACTAAACCACCACTGGCATCATGCTGATTTCCCGTGTACACCGCCAAGGGGTTTGCAAGCCAAATACGTTCTTGTACTGACATTGGGTGTCAAGTCCTGTCTAAATACAGTTTCTCTTGAGAGCCCTGAACAGTATCCGACACTCCCGCACGTTTGCTGATACGACATTGAAAGAAAACTGCGCCACTAAATCAACCAAAAACTTGCCCCTATGACCATATCTAGGCAATAGTCCTTATTACTGGGAGTATATCCTTCAGAACAAACAGGGAGTTGCTCAGTGATTGAGTACGTACACAGAGGCGAGATCGTGCGAGAGTCAGATCTGCCAGCTGATTTAACCCTATTAGAGTACCTTCGGAACGAACGACGAAACACCAGCGTAAAAGAGGGGTGTGCCTCAGGCGATTGTGGCGCCTGCACTGTAGCGCTCGGTCTGCTTGGCGCTGAGGGGGTACATTATCACTCCGTTAACGCCTGTATCTGTCCTGCGGCAGAGCTCCACGGTCGAGAACTGGTGACGGCTGCTGACCTTGCCACAGGTACCCAATTACACCCGATACAACAGGCTTTTGTGACGCAGCATGCTTCACAGTGTGGTTTCTGCACCCCCGGCTTTGTCATTTCGGCTTTCGTACTATTGGAGAATGTAACTGATCCTAGTCAGGAGCAGATCGCTCAGGCGATCGCTGGTAATCTCTGCCGTTGCACCGGCTATGGTCCCATCATAGCAGCGGTCCACACAGCGGCTGCGACTTACACAAGAGATGCGCGCAGTGCTGATTTATTGTCAGAAATAGCGCCGTCTGACTGCCGTTTTGGTCTCTCTCTGCCAACCAGCTTACAGGCGCTAGCTGAAACCATTGATCAGACCCCGAGTTTTACCCTAGTGGCAGGTGGAACCGATCTGATGCTTGAAGTAACACAGAACCTGAAACCCAAACCGCAGTTGATTGGTCTTAGTCGTATAGCAGAGCTGAGTGGCATCAGAGAGGAGGAGGGCCGGGTAACTCTGGGTGCGGGTGTCACCTACACACAGTTACTGCAATGGGCTACCCAGCGGCTTTCGCCGTTGGCCAATCTCCTGTGGCATATTGGCTCAGATCAGATTCGAAATCGTGGAACTCTGGGGGGAAATCTGGGTAGCGCTTCACCCATAGGAGACCTCGCTCCAGTTCTTATTGCCCTGGGTGCCGAAATCCGGCTTTGGAGTCCAGCCGCTGAACGAACGATGCTAGTTCGCGACTTTTTCACCGGGTATCGCCAGACGGTGCTCAAGGATAGGGAAATCATCCGTTCAGTCAGCTTTAGACTCCCGCAACGCGATGATATTTTTACTGTTGATAAAGTTTCTAAGCGCCGCGAGGATGATATATCGACCCTATGCCAAGCAGTTTTAGCCAAGTTTGAAAACGATCATCTGGTGAGTCTCAGTATCGGCTTAGGAGGCATGGCGGCCACACCGATTCAGGCCGAGTCGCTCTGTCAGGAGCTGCTTAATCGTCACGTAGCGGAGTTAAGTTTCGATCGCCTAGCACCACTGGTGCGAGCGCATTTAAAACCTATGGATGATCTGCGTGCAAGCGCTGAGTATCGGCTTCACTGCTGCGCTGCGCTACTGGTCCAGACGCTCAATTTTCGGGAGGGTGTCAATGTCAGCTGAAAGCCCCGTTGGTGAGAGTATTGAGCATGAGTCTGCGAGATTGCATGTTAGTGGTCGGGCACTTTATGTCGACGATATTGTTCTGCCAGAGGGGACGCTCTTTGCCGCCGTTGGTCAATCCGAGATTGCACGAGGAACCCTTATAGATCTGGATCTAAACGCGGTTGAGTCTGCACCTGGGGTGGTAACCACTTTGCGTTTCCAGGATCTAACTGCTTTGACGGATGTCGGGCCCGTATTTCCGGGCGATCCATTACTCGTTAATCGCGAAGTGCAGTTCTATGGTCAGGCGCTGTTTGCAGTGGCGGCCAGCACTGAAAAACAGGCTCGCAGAGCTGCACAGCTCGGAAAAGCTGAGTATCAACCAGCAGACCCCTTGCTTGATATAGACGCTGCAAGGGCTGCAGAGGCCAGAGTGCGACCCACTCACCAGCTAATTAAAGGAGAGCCTGAGGCGGCTTTTGCACGGTCGAAACTGCAATTGAATGGTAGTTTGCAAATGGGTGGTCAGGACCATCTTTACCTTGAGGGACAGGCTTCTCTAGCGATACCAACGGAAGAGGGAGGAGTGCTGGTCTACACCTCGTCACAACACCCCAGTGAGGTACAGAAACTGGTGGCAGAGGTGCTTGGTTTGCCGCTCAACCTGATCTGTGTAGAGGTGCGGCGAATGGGAGGTGGATTTGGCGGTAAAGAGACGCAGGCCGCGCCTTGGGCATGTCTGGCAGCGCTTTTGGCCGTCAAAACCGGGAGAGCCGTGAAGCTAAGGCTGCCCCGCGTTGTCGACATGACGCTGACTGGTAAGCGTCATCCCTTCTTTGCAGAGTATCAAGTAGGATTTGATACTGAAGGCAAAATTGAAGCGGTGATGGCTCAGCTCCACGGTGATTGTGGTTACTCACCAGATCTATCGGATGCTATTGTCGATCGGGCGATGTTTCATTTCGACAATGCTTACCACCTCCCACATGCGCGTATTACTGGAGAGCGCTGGCAGACGCACAAAGTTTCTAACACTGCTTTTCGCGGTTTTGGCGGGCCTCAGGGGATGCTGGCGGGCGAGGCGATGATGCAGCAGATCGCCCGGAGCACGGGGCGTGATCCGCTCGACGTGCGACTGGCAAACCTCTATCCCGCACAGGGTGGCACCACGCCGTATCACCAACCAGTCAGAGGTGAACAGCTAGAACGCATGCTCAAACGCATGGAGCAGACCAGCGACTACCGCCATCGCCGGTCTGAAATCGATGCGCATAATGCCCTTGCTGGCCGTTTCCTGAGAGGCTTGGCTCTCACTCCAGTTAAATTTGGCATCTCTTTCACGGTTAAGCACCTGAATCAGGCTGGCGTACTGCTTCACATCTATACGGATGGCTCCGTACTGGTAAGCCAAGCGGGAACCGAGATGGGGCAAGGTCTCTACACCAAAGTGGGTCAGATTGTTGCTGCCGTGCTGGGTATCGACATCGCGAATGTCAGGATGTCCGCGACGCGCACAGATAAAGTGCCTAACACATCGCCTACCGCTGCATCGAGCGGGGCTGATTTAAACGGCATGGCTGCACGTAATGCCGCTATTGAGCTGCGCTCTAGACTGCAACACTATGTGGCGCAGCGTGAGTCGATCGGTGCGGATCAGATTAAGTTCGCGGATTCAAAGGTGAGTTGGCCGGGTGGTGAACAATCCTTTGCTGAACTGGTCTACGGCGCTTATCTCGAGCGAGTCTCACTTTCGGCTACCGGTTTCTACAAAACACCTGAAATCTGGTACGACCGAGATCAAGCGAGGGGCGAGCCTTTCTTCTACTTCGCTCAGGGAGTCGCCTGTACCGAGGTCTCAGTCGATCGGATTACCGGTGTTACTGAGGTGCGGCGGACTGATATCCTCCATGATGCGGGTATGAGCCTCAATCCAGCGATTGATAAAGGACAGATTGAGGGCGGTTTTGTTCAAGGGTTGGGGTGGCTCACAACAGAGGAGCTGCGTTGGGGCAGCGATGGGCGACTGTTAACCCACTCTCCAGCGACCTACAAAATACCGGCAGTTTCCAATCGCCCCAGAGAGCTGAGTATCGAGCTGTTAGAGGAGCCTAACTCAGCGGCAACTATTTACTCCTCCAAAGCGGTCGGTGAACCGCCCCTTATGCTGGCCATCTCGGTCTGGTGTGCGATTGAGGATGCTATCGCCAGTTGCGTAAAAGGCCCCGTCGACTTGCAGGCGCCCGCGACACCGGAGGCAGTTGTTCGGGCGTTGGGATTGATTGATTGAAGCAGACAGATGCGGTGCGGCAGCTTTCACTAAGGGGAGTACATGTTTAGCAAATGGAGCCAATCATTGGCGCAACTCATTGAGTCAGGTAAGGCGGCGGTATTAGTCACACAGATCGCTGATCGTGGCTCAAGTCCGCGCAGCCGCGGCAGCAAAATGTTGGTGACGCTTGAGACAACAATTGAGTCACTCGGTGGAGGGCACCTGGAATATGAGGCTATCAACTTTGCCCGTGAACTAATAACGGCGGCTCAGGATGGAGTCTTTGAGAGGAGTTATTCCCTCGGTAGCGAGCTGGGGCAGTGTTGCGGCGGTGAGGTGCGCTTGCTATTTGAGGTATTTAACTCGCAAGTAATACAGCTCTACCTCTTTGGTGCGGGCCACGTGGCACAATCACTTGCGCCTCTTCTGGCAGGGTTAGGTTTCAATGTTCACTGGGTAGATGACCGCGATGAGCAGTTTATCGACCCATTACCCCAGGGAGTCGAGCGGGTAGAGCGAGATCCGGTTGATGTGGCGTCTGAACTGCCGACCAATGCCTGGGCCGTAGTGATGACCCACGATCATCAGCTCGACTTCGAGTTGGTCACTGCTGCACTTGCAAGCCCAGTTGGTTATTTGGGTATGATCGGTTCGGCAACCAAAGCAAGACGCTTTCTACAGAGGCTCGAGCAGCGCAACATCAGCGCCGAACAACGTGAACGTTTGATTACACCGCTTGGTTTGCCCGATCTGAAAACCAAAACACCCCTGGAGATAGCGATCTCCGTTGCGGCTGATCTTATGTACCGACGCCAAACCAGTCTAAGTATGAGGGAGCGCTCTGAATGCGAGTAATTCGTGCCAGTATCGTTCACTTTCCTGATGCGTCTGATACGGGTGAGTCCGCTCGCTGGCAGCTGTTCGACGACGCTCTGTTATGGATCGAGGATGGTTTGGTAAAGGCCTTGGGTGAACCTGAAGTGATTTTGCCGCAGTTACCCCTTGATACCGAGATCGAGCATTACCCTGGTCAGATACTGATTCCCGGTCTAATCGATCTGCATGTGCATTATCCACAACTAGAGGTCATTGCGGCCTACGGCACGCAGTTGCTCGACTGGTTGAACCGTTATACCTTTCCCGCTGAACTGCGCTATCGAGACCCTCAGTATGCCAGTGCTCAAGCCGAACGATTTCTTGCGCAATTACTGGCGCAGGGCACAACCACGGCACTGGTGTTCGCGACATCGGCCAAAGCGTCGGTCGATGCTTTTTTTGAGGCTGCGCAGGCGCGTAATCTGCGAATGCTCAGTGGTAAGGTGTTAATGGATCGACACGCGCCTGAGGGGTTGTGTGACACGCCAACACTGGCTTATGAGGAATCCGCCGAGCTGATTGAGCGCTGGAGTGGTTGTGGGCGTTTAGATTACGCCGTTACCCCCCGGTTTGCGCCGACCTCTACTCAAGCGCAGTTGGATGCTGCCGGGCAACTCTTGCGTGACTACCCGCAAACCTATCTGCATACTCATCTAGCCGAAAACCGAGCGGAATGCGCTTGGGTCGCTGAGCTCTATCCCGCGAATCGCTCTTACCTGGATGTTTACGATCAGGCGGGTCTGGTAACGGACAAAGCGTTTTTCGCTCACGCCATTCACTTGGATGCTCAAGATCATCGAAGGTTATCCGATGCGGGCTCGACACTCTGTCATTGTCCAAGCTCAAATCTCTTCTTAGGCTCGGGGCTATTTAATATCCGTGCTGCACTGAATGCCGGTATCGGGGTAGGGGTGGGCACGGATGTGGGTGGAGGGACCTCCCTTTCGATGCTCAGCGCTTTGGGAGACGCTTACAAAGTTCAACAGATGGCAGGTGAGACCCTGAGTCCTGAACTAGCTCTTTATCTCGCAACGCTTGGCGCTGCCCGCAGCCTCGGATTGCAACAGAAGATTGGGAATTTTGAGCCAGGCAAAGAGGCCGACTGCGTGCTTCTTGACCCCTCTCAGTTACCCCAGCTGGAAGCGCGTCTGGAACAGTCGTTGAGCCTGTCAGAGAGACTCTTTGCACTGATGATCATGGGTGATGAACGGGCTGTCAGACAGACCTGGGTGATGGGAGAGCCGGTGAAGGTTCTGGCTTAACTGCCGCAAAGTCGAGACTGACGCATAGTCGCTGTCCACGACCACTGCCGACTAGCTTGAGCTGCAGATTGATACCAAGCTGCTGACAAAAGGCAGATACGATGGCTAAACCCAAACCCGTTCCCGGTTTGTTGCGTTCAGGCCCGCGGGCAAAGCGTTGCTGCAGCCCTTCCAATGAATCGGCATCCAGATTGGGCGCCAGATTCTCGACATGAACGGTTGCGTCGCTACCCGCTCTAACAATGACAGGGCTGGCACTGGGTGCGTACTTCAGCCCATTTTCGATCAGATTCGATAAAATAACGGCCAGAGCGTCGGGATCCAGTTGCAGCTCGGGTGTCTGCTCCATCAGCAGCTCAATACGCTCATTACCCGGATCAAGCTCACGCGCGATCATGCGGGCGACTACCGCGACAGAAGTTGGTGTCCCCGAATAGAGGCCTGCCGATTCAGCTCGCGCCAGTTGTAGCAATTTATCTACCAAGCGGGTTAGGCGTTGTAGGCTTTCAGCCACTGAAACAAGCCGTTGAGACTGCTCGGTACCGCCACCAAGCTCCTGCCTTAGTCGTTGCAGTTGGACCGAGGCTACCGCTAGGGGTGTTCGAAGTTCATGGGCTGCATTGGCAGCAAATTCGCGTTCCGAATTGAGCGCACTGCGCAATCGCTCCAGCAAATCATTGGTTGCCTGCTGGACTTCGAGGAAGTCATCCGGCAGGTTCATGGGGTCGATGGGTTTGAGGTTCTGCCCATGGCGCTGCGCAATCGCGCTAGTGAACCGGCTAATGGGTACGAGCTGTCCTTTGACCGCGGTGTATACCAGTAACACGCTCACCGGTAGCGCCAGCAAGAACACCAGTAAGAATAGAATCAGCGAGTCAACTAACGCGCCGTAGCGATGCTTTACCGACTCAGCTACCTGAATATGGTAGCGCCCGTCGACGGTAGAGGCAGTGTAAAGGCGGAAGTGTTCAAGTGAGCTGAAGCCGGGTGTTATGTTGGACAGCATCGGGCTCATCGGCGCATTGTGGGATCGGAGCAATACCTTACCTTGCCAATCACGCAACTGGTAAAGCAGATACTCTGGTTGATCACTGAGGATGCGGTGGGTCAGACCGAGGTCAAAATTTTGCAGTAGGCTTAGGTCGGGGCGTAACTCCAAGATGCCTACCTGATGCAGCTGATAGTCGCTAATAGCCAGGGGTAAAAGCCGTTGAGCGGTCTCCTGCAAAGTTTTGTCGTACGATGCGTTGAGTTCACGCATTAGCACCAACAGCGATATCACGGTTGCCAATATCCAGACAACCAGCAGACTCAGTGCGATGCGCGTTCCTATCCGTGCCGCGAGGGTAGAGGCCCGTTTCATCTAGCCTCAACATCTAGTCGATAGCCCAGACCACGGACGGTCGCGATCTGTTCCCGCCCCAGCTTTTTGCGCAGGCGGCTGATGTAGACTTCGACCGTGTTGCTCTCGACCTCGTGCCCAAAGGCATAAAGGCGATCCTCGATCTGCTCTTTACTGACCACATGGCCAGGCCGCTTGATGAGCGTCTCCAGAATACTCCATTCACGTGCCGTGAGCTCAACCCGCTCACCCTTAAGTGCTAAATGCCGGCGTTGCAGATCAACACTTAAATCGCCGCACTGGACCTCATTTGTGGCAAGCCCAGCCTGACGTCGCGTGACGGCGAGAATTCGTGCACTCACCTCGTCCAGATCATAAGGTTTAATCACATAGTCATCGGCACCCGCATCCAGGCCGGCGATACGGTCACTGATCTGATCCCGGGCTGTCAGGATAATCACGGGGGTTTTTAGTTGACTCTGCCGGTGCTGTTTGAGCCAGGGAACCGCATCCCCATCCGGCAACTGTAGGTCCAGCAATACCAGATCATACTCAGTGGTTCGCAGAGCGGCACTCGCGTGTTTGAGCTGATCAAAGCTGTCTACCGCCATCCCTTGAAGCTCAAGGTGCTCGGCCAGTGCGCTGGCTAGAGCGGCTTCATCTTCTACCAGTAAAATGCGCATACGTTCATACCCTTAAGGTGTCTTGTGCAGCAAGCCTAGTGCGCCTCACTGACACTAGTCTGAACTTTTGATCAGCTTGTGTGCGGTTTGGCAACGACATCCGTCACGGCGCAGCGTCTGATAGCATCCAGTGTGGTAATAACACGACGCGACTGTGCCAAATTATTCCATTGATCACCAGCAG
>Ga0102951_1000559_pt1 | contig 13232 bp, 15 predicted proteins | sample SalPonA_B_H2O_MG_FD_78507 | JGI IMG/M metagenome (GOLD analysis project Ga0102951, IMG submission 78507) | Water microbial communities from South San Francisco under conditions of wetland restoration - Salt Pond MetaG R2A_B_H2O_MG | ecosystem: Environmental > Aquatic > Non-marine Saline and...
CAGTTCTACTTTGTACCCCGCCTTAAGCAAGTAGCTACCGCTCAAGCCGATGCGCGTTCAACAATGACCGGCCGCATCGTTGATTCATACACCAATATCAGCACGGTCAAACTTTTCGCTCACACCAAACGCGAGTCAGATTACGCTGAGTCGAGCATGCGAGAGTTCCTGTTGACCGTCTACAAACAGATGCGACTCGGTACGGGACTGAATGTGAGCGTTCAGATAGCGAACTATCTGCTCGCTTTTTCGACCGCGGCGATCGCGATTTATCTCTGGTCGGTTGGTGATATAAGTGTAGGTGCCATAGCGGTAGCGGTAAGCTTGGCGCTGCGCCTCAACGGAATTTCAATGTGGATTATGTGGGAGGTCAGCGCGCTTTTTGAGAATATCGGTACGGTTGTAGATGGCATGAATACATTGTCAAAACCCATTGATATTAAAGATAAAAATAATGCCAAGCCGATTGAGGTCAAAGAGGGGAAAATCGAATTCGATCGGGTGAACTTTACCTACGATGCGAAGGTTGAAGTGTTCAATCAGCTCGAACTGTCGATCAAACCTGGCGAGAAAGTAGGCATTGTCGGGCGCTCGGGGGCTGGTAAATCCACACTGGTGAATCTGCTGTTGCGTTTCTATGAGGTCGATGGTGGAGCTATTCGTATCGATGGACAGGATCTGCGAGATGTGGCTCAGGACTCCCTGCGGGCACAAATTGGCATGGTGACCCAGGACACCTCTCTGCTTCACCGTTCGATTCGCGACAACATACTCTACGGCCGCCCTGATGCCTCTGAAGAGGATCTAATGGCTGCGCTCAAAGGTGCACAGGCCGATCAGTTTATTGATCAGCTATCCGATCCAGAGGGCAACACGGGTCTCGATGCACAGGTCGGTGAACGGGGTGTCAAATTGTCCGGTGGGCAGCGTCAACGCATTGCGATAGCGCGCGTGTTGCTCAAAGATGCTCCGATACTTGTGCTTGATGAGGCAACGTCAGCGCTGGATTCTGAGGTTGAAGCGGCTATTCAGCAAAGTCTGTACCACTTGATGCAAGGCAAAACCGTCATAGCGATTGCGCACCGTCTATCCACCATCGCCGCGCTTGATCGGCTGGTTGTTATTGATAAAGGCGAGATCGTAGAGCAGGGGACTCATGAGGAGTTACTTCAGAGAGGGGGTATATACGCTCAGCTTTGGGCTCATCAAACAGGGGGCTTTTTAGGGTTGGATTGATATGGGAGCGCTTAGCGCTCCCTTTGCATATTCGCTTGAATGACGTTGTTAAGCGCGCTGCGCCCGACTGAGACGGTCACGTTCCCAGGCGCGAAGAGCGATACGAGCGATCAAAGTACCCACGACATAAGCGGCCACGATCGTCAGTATATCGGAGTTGGCGAAGCTTAGAGAGGTCAGCATCGGACCTGGACAGTAGCCGGCGAGGCCCCAGCCGACACCGAAAATTATACCACCCACTATCAAGCGCTTATCGACCTGATGTTTGGTCGGTGTACGAAAAAACTCCGCCAGCAGGGGTGTTTTGCGACGCATAATGATGGGAGTAGCTATAGCGTTCACAAGCAGACCACCGCCCATGACAAAAGCGAGTGATGGGTCCCAGGTGCCGAACAGATCCAGAAAATTGATCACTTTAGCAGGGTCGACCATTTGCGCCACGGCCAAACCTAGGCCAAATAGTGTTCCCGCCACGAGGGCTGCAATAAGAGGTAGCATGATTCAGGCTCCTACTAAGTGACGAACAATGAATACGGTGACGAATGCACTGCCCATAAAGGTCAATGTGGCGACAAGTGAGCGGGGACTGCGCCGCGCTAGGCCGCAGATACCGTGTCCTGAGGTGCACCCAGTACCAACCGTTGTGCCAACACCGACCAGTAGTCCAGCAATAATCAAAGTTCCTTTGCCTACCTGAGCCTGAATTTGGGATAAATCGGGCGCTAGTCCCATCCACTGATAGATGAATCCACCCAGTATCAGACCCAGGACGAAGAGTATGCGCCATGGGACATCACCTTTTTCTGGCAAAATTATGCCGCCGGCGATGCCAGAGATACCGGCTACGCGGCCTTTTACCAGTAGTAAAAAGGCTGCGGAGAGGCCGATTAATGCGCCGCCGATGAAGGCAGGTACTGGTGTAAAGTTTACAATTTCCATAGTTTTTCTCGAATTATTGAGTACTTGATCAATATATTAGACAAAGCTTATTTAATGATCAAGACCAATTTTTTTTGAGCCAAACGTGCCGGGTGGCATGTAAATTGCGTTTTATGGTTGTGAGTCGAGTGTCACAAAAAATAACAAAGACCATGAGAGAGATAGAATGAACAGCATTGAAAAACTCATCCAGAGTAACCGCGCTATCCTGCTGGAGAGCTGGGTGGGTGAGGAGTGCCGGGCAGATTTGATGTTTGCAGAGGTATCAAAACGGAGTCGTCTGTTTGTTGACAGCAGCTACAAACGACTGGAGTCGCTTGCTAAGATCCTGCTGCAGTTTTTGCGCAACAGACATGATCGTCATGCGATGGTGCGCATGTTGCCTAGCCTTCGTGCATACCGAGAGGGCCGTCGTGACGCTAAGCAGTTGAAGGTGCTTCTCATGCATGAGATCGAGGGAGTATTACTTGAGGATGCGGTAAAACTTGGTATTGAGCGTGGACTGTTCGAAGATATTGGCCACGCGATCAATCTCACACCTGATCAGGACTTTGAGACGCTCTACCCTAAATTGTGACATCTTTGAGCCGCTGCTGGAGCTTATCCAAACGGGTAAAACCCAGCGCTAGCGGTACCCAATCTTGTTCCTGTTGGAGCAATAGTGCTGGAAACCCTCCGATTCCGAGTTGACCTACCTCTGCTAGCTGTGAGGCTAGCGCTTGCGCCACCTGCTCACCGTTAATCAGAGAAGTAAACAGGGGAACGTCCAAACCTATCTCTCCAGCTAGCTGCTCCAGCACTTCAAGATTACTGGGGTTGAGCGCGCGTTGATAGTAAGCCTGTTGAATCGCCTCCACCATCTCCAACGACTTGTTCGGGCCCACCATAAGATCGGCTGTTATCACCGCGCGACAGGCGGGATAGGTTGAGCGTTTTGGAGTGTTTAAGCGCCAGAAATCATGGTTAAACTTAGCTCCAGTTTGCGCTTCTATGTGATGCCATATCTGTTGGATTTTAAGCCTTAAAGCCTCGGGCATAGGTTCCTCAGAATCGGGTGCCAGACCTCCCATTAACACTCTGATGTCGAGTTCGGGTTGAGACTGTCTAAGCTGCGCCAGAGGTTCTCGAAACGCCCAACACCAAGAACACATTGGATCCATCACATAGAGCAGTTGCATCGATACTCCTGTTTACTCGTTTAAACATCTTTTGCGACCAAAGTACTCTATTTTGCTATCACTCGCTATGACTTGATACGACTCGATGACACGCGCATAGGGTTTTGCGCTGCAGCACTCAAAAGCTCCAAGAAAATCTGATCTTAGGCCGTTATCCCGAGAGAGTTTCGGAGTGCTCTATTCGAACAGGTTTGGGTTTGAGTTTTTATTGCGTTGAAGCTGAAACAGAGAATCTTCGCAAAATGATGATACATCCTACGCTAGGCCTTTAATCTAAAAGTGATTTTTTGCGGTATACCACTTGTATCCTGGCTCAATTGTGACCAGTATCTAACCATAGGTAATGGTTACCAGCTGCAGTGCGAGGACGCAGGCAATGGCGAGAATTTCCGAGACGACAGAGCAACTTCAATACAGCCAGTTTCCGGCGGTGTTAGCAACGCTCTGTTCGATGCTATTTGTGCTCTTCTGGTTCCTTGCACTGGCCGTTGATACTGGGCTCAAGCCCCTACATTACACGCTCTTTAATTTTCTTTTGATTGCTATTCTGGCGCTACAGAAGTACCACCGATTAGAGTGCTCTGCAGTCAGCTCAGAGTATCGGCTACTGAGTGTGGGCCTCTTGTCTGGCGTGCAACGTTGGCAAGGCGATTTAGACGAAATCTCCGGGCTCTACGTGGAGCCCGGTTTTGGAGGAGTCAGAGGCAGTGGAGGGCGGTTGCTACTGCAACGAACCGAAAAACAAGCACTGACCCTTAGTAGTGCAGATATAGTTCCGGGGGCTCACGGAGAGCTGGAGCTTGCGGCGAACAGAATAGAAAAATGGCTAACACAAACAAGAGGCTAACCCCATGTTGATGCTCACTCTAGGTATATTGGTATTTATTGGAATTCATTTAGTGCCAGCTGCAGCACCCGAATTGCGAGATCAACTTGGAAAGCGCCTGGGCAACACTGGCTGGCGAGCCGTACACGGATTAGTTGCAATTTTGGGTCTTTACCTTATAGCCTCCGGATATGCAGCAGCGCGTATGGAACCTGTATTTATTTGGTATCCACCCTCATTTCTCTCACACCTGACGGCCTTGCTGATGCTCGTTGCCTTTATTTTTGTCGCTGCCGCATGGGTACCGAAGAATGCAATCAAGGCAAAGGTCGGGCACCCAATGTTAATCGGTGTTAAAACTTGGGCGATCGCGCATTTGCTGGTGAATGGAACACTTGCAGATTTTCTCCTTTTCGGAAGCTTTCTAGCCTGGGCAGTGGCTTCTTATATCATGCACCGTCGCGCCGATCGCGCGGCTGGGGTTAGCGGTGCAGGGGAAACTAAGATCGCTTCAACCTTGATAACACTGGTATTGGGCATTGTTTTGACAGCTGTCTTTGCAATGTGGCTGCACCCAGTTTTGATTGGCGTATCAGCTATAATTCGCGCCTGATGCAATTTGGCACGGCCTTTGCTCTATTGCACCTATTGAGAGCGAATGATGGAGCCGGCTAATGAAACGTCTATTAGATAAACAGATAACACCCCGACAACTGCTTAGCACCCACTGGAGTTACGAGGGATCCGAGTTACTCAACTCGGATCAAGACGCCGAGTCTTCCCACCACCGTGTTGTAACGCATTGGTGTAGCGACTCGGGCGAAACCCTGAGTATGCAGCTCAACTTTGTCTGTGCGGATGGGCAGGAAGAGCGCATTGTGATGCCCTCAAGCCACGTTGAGCCAAGGATATCCGAAGAGATAACCTTGGTCGATGAATATGGTTTCGCCGTACGTCGCTCACAAAAGCGGGCGTTGGAGTGGGACCTGCTCATGTGTCTCGATATCGATAGCGTCAGTCAGGATCTACAACACCGTCTGCTAGCCCATTAAAAGTCATCTTGGCCGAGCTCTGCACATGCTCATTTATTGAGCAGAGTGCGGAGTTATCGCATCGTTTTAGTGCGTTAAATCCGCAGAAAAGCCTGCATAATCGGGACAGTACATGCTAGTTGGTGGTTCCGGGTTGCGCTTGGTCTGCAGGAGGATAATACTTTTTGTGTTGCTCCCCAGCTGTTTTCAATGAAAAATATCCGAATATTTTCACACGCAACCAACGCCTAGAGTTTACGCTATCCTAGATGGCGCTCTGCCTTGCACACGCCATATTTGCCGTTTCAACCCGTTTCAACCCGTTTCAACCCGTATCAATCCGTATCAATCCAGATACCGGCTCTCGTGACACCAGATGCAAGCGACGCCAGGGCCGTCTTAAAGATTGCTCCAATCCTGATAATAGTATGATCAAACACGCGTTCTACTGAGCATAGAAGGGCCGTGTCAGGGCCTAACGTGATATCTAGCGTAACAGCCCCCACTGAACGGCGTTGCCGCCACAACAAAAACAATCTCCACCTGTTGTTGAACAAGGAGCCAAAGGCTTGAAAGGTCGGCCACCATTTCGCGACATCCCTTGTGCAAAAGTGCTCAGATCTGTTGAAAGTAATTTTTCTACAAGCTAGGCGAGAGAACCACTAGTGAAACTGACACGAGGTTCGTCGAATAGTAGATAGCTGAAGCGGCCAACAACGCATGTGTTGGTGCGAGTTGTCTGGTCAGACTGCTTACGACCCTTGATATAGACGATCGTTAATCCGCATAAACAGTAAGGTAATAATGCCGTGCAGGTGGTGCATTATCTAACTGATAGGTGAAGAGGGGCGTTCTATGCGATGGCCCTCGATTGAGCTATTCAACTTGCTAGGTCCACTCTTGATCTCCCGAAAAATACGAACTAATTCGATTCTAAGTAGGGATGATTTTGTTTGTTGAGTTCACCCGAATGGTCGTTTATGCGACGCCTCAATGCTACACAAATATACTGTCCAATAAGGATGAATAATGAAAGTAGACTGTTTATATGTATTGGAATAGACTGTCTATTAGTCCATTAGACGTGTTCGGGGTGGGAAATGATAAGTAGCAAAGAGTTATTGGCTCGCACTGGGTTATCCAGAGCAACACTCAACAACTACATAAGGCTCGGGTTGTTACCTCGCCCTGAGGTCCGCACCGGCGATCAGGCTGAGGAGGGTGCTGCGCGGCTAGGTTTCTTTCCAGAATCTGCGCTTGAACGCCTAGCGATGATCAAGTCACTTCGCCAGCAGGGTGTCAGTATGGATGAGATGAACGAGCAACTTAAGAGGGTTGGTTTTTCAAACACTGACGCGGTCTCCTCTGGAGTTGCACCAATGCGCGCAGAGGGGAGTAGCCGTAAGGCTCGAGTCTCCTCCGTTGACTCACTGCCCAACCTGACTATTGAAGCGCACGATAGTCCAGCTTACCTGGTGAACAATCGCCTTGAGTTGATTTGGTGGAACGATAGTGCCGCTCTTGAACTCTTTGGTAATCCAGAGGAGATGCCTGGTGAACTCGACAGGCGGGGTCTGTTCCCAATTATGCTGCCGCAGCTTGCAAACCGGCTCTCCTCCTCGGAGTTTGAGGATATTGTCTATCTCCATCTTACAGCTGCAAAACGTCGTCTGACGGATGAGCAGTTGCTTAACTGTGCAGATGGACTCAGTAACGATTTACGGTTTCGGGTTGAGGATATTCTGACTGAGGTTGAAGAGATTGATGGCAGTCAGGTGATGCATTTTTCAATCGATATACCTCGTAGCGAGGAGGGCGGTTGTTACACGGATCTGTATACCAGTTACTTCCGCGAAGGGATTCTCTTTACCTTCGACCACAATCGTGATTCAGGCAGCGGCGTTAAAGCCTTGCTCGCACAGCGAAGCACGCTTATTTCACAATTAATGCGTAACCGCAAACCACATGTAACGCCTCTTGTTGTTATGGTTGCTGATTTGCAGAACTCTGTAAATATCTGTTCAGAGCTGCCAGCAGAGGAGTATTTCGAGCTGATAAACCAAGTTTGGCAGGACGCAGAACCCATTTTTAGGCAGTACCGCGGAAGCTATGGAAAGCATGCAGGTGACGGGATGGTCTACTATTTCTTTCCACAGCCGGATGAGGATTACAAGCTCAATGCGCTACGCTGCGCCCTCGAATTACAGCAGATGATGCGCCGTCTTACGCAGCGTTGGCAGCAACGCAAAGGCTGGTTTAACGACCTCTACCTCAATATTGGACTGCACGAGGGGCGAGAGTGGTTTGGCGCTTATCATGCTGGTTCACATGTCGAATTTACCGTACTTGGCGATACAGTAAACTATGCATCCAGGCTGAGTGACTTCTCGACTAATGGATCAATATATGCAACTAAGTCACTGATAAATCAACTTCCATCAGCAACGAGAAGGCAGATACATTATGGCGTGTACCGATCGAATGATCAGGGAGACAAGCAGTTCGTGGTTAACAGTTACGCCTCTATCCGTAATCTTGCACCGGAGATATGTCAGACCAATATAAAATACCGTGATATCGAAATGCTACCGGTCACAGAGGTGTTGGCGCTTGATGTGCCCGTAGTTGAGGCGGCTGTATGACATTTAGTTCGCCTAGTGGCCGCTAAGCTTTTTTGACAAATTCAGATTTAAGCATAATGTCGCCAAAACTATCCATTCTGCAGTCGATGTTGTGATCGCCATCAACAAGCCGCTTAACTCTGGCGCGAGTGCCGATCTTGGCAGTGCTTGAGGTGCCTTTTACCTTCAGGTCTTTTATCAGTGTCACGAAGTCACCCTCTGAAAGCTGATTGCCGTTAGCATCTTTTACCAGGAGCACATCTTCAACCTCTGCGGCGACCTTCGGGTCCCACTCATGCCCACACTCTGGACATAAGAGCATTCCACGGTCTGCATATGCGTAGGGTGACTGGCAGTGTGGGCAAGGCGGCAAGTCGAAACTCATCTTATTACTTCCTCATTTATTCGCCGGTAGGCTAACTAACTCTGATGTAAGTCGCCAGACATTATGGACATTTTTAACGATAACGAGCAGTTTGGCTTGGTCGTCGCTCTATAGCGCAGTTGGTGATCACACAGTATGAGCCGCTATATCAGCCGTCTATTAAACTTCGTATAATATATATTATGTTAAATAAATAAAATTTTATGGCGGCGACATTCTCCTTGCTTGCTTCAGGGAAAATCGTGGATGTGATCCACTTGAAGTCGACGACCATAGAAATAAGTACTAACAATGTGGGTAATATTTATGTCGAAAGGTAATATCGGATGTAAGTTGTGCCGTGGAAAAAAGCCCTTGGAGTTCGACATCACGATGGCATTTCAGCCGATTATTGACGTCGAGACCCGAGAGGTTTTTGCATACGAGGCCCTGGTACGAGGCAAGGACGGCGCATCTGCCGGCGAGGTGCTTTCGAGGGTAAATGATGATAATCGTTATCAATTTGACCAGACCTGCCGGACAACAGCGATTGAGCTTGCGTCGCGTCTTGGTGTCGATACCCTATTAAGTATTAATTTTCTGCCAAACGCGGTATACCAACCTGCGAGCTGCATTCGCGCCACGCTGGAGGCTGCAAAGCGCTACGACTTCCCGACGACCAATCTCATGTTTGAAGTTACTGAGGCGGAACCCGTCAAAGACCCTGCTCATCTTAGTAACATCTTTAGCAAGTACCAGGAGATGGGGTTCACTACTGCCATAGACGATTTTGGGTCGGGTTACGCCGGTTTGAGCCTGCTCTCCCAGTTTCAGCCACAAGTGATCAAACTTGACATGGAGCTTTGTCAAGGCGTTGCTGAGGATGCGGAGAAGAGGATATTGACCGATGGAGTGGTCCATACTGCTTCTCGACTAGGAATTAGAGTTATCGCCGAAGGTATTGAATCTATTGGGGATTACCTTGCTCTAAAAGGGATGGGCGTAAGATTATTTCAAGGTTTTTTGTTTGCGCGACCTGAAGTTGAGGCGCTTCCAGTTGTTGATTTTACATCGGTTGCGGGAGTCACAACCTTGCCTGAACGTGCTGAGAGGGCTGTGGGGCTCTAACCTCCCTCCCCTAAGCTAAGTTCATGCTGCTATTGACGCGGTAATTGCAGACAAAAGCTGGAGCTACCTGAAGCAGTTCATCCGTTATTTCAGACTGCACCACAAAAGCAGTAAAGTGAGATTCACCCTGAGAATCCGTTTTGGCGAGTACACGATAAAATCGTCCGCCGTGAAGTTTGGTGAAGCCTTCTACAATCAGATCGGCCTCCAGTTCAATCTCGTCACCCGCGTTAATACAGGTCCAAAGTTCAGTGTTGCTATTTGGGTCTTCAAAAGTCATTGGGCGATGCTGCCAATTGAGAGCGCGTAACGTACAAGGTCTGAATTGTTTTTCAGACCCAGTTTTCGAAGAATATTAGCTCGGTGAGCGTGAACCGTTTTGGGGCTCAAGCTGGTCTTGTTTGCAATCTCAACGGCGGGCAGCCCCTCCGCTAGAAGCGTGAAGATTTCGAGCTCGCGCTTCGATAGCTCCTTGAGTCTATCGGGTGCGTCCGCCTCTTTCAGTAATTCAGCCGCTATTGATGGAGAGAGGTAAGTCCCCCCTGCCGCTACCTCTTTTATCGCGACGATTAGTTCATCTGCTAATTCGCTTTTCACTAGGTAACCGCAAGCACCGGCTTGCATAACACGCTGGGGTACCGGCGTCTTATCCAGCATGGTGGCGATCAAAACTCTCGTGGGAATTTTGAGTGAACTAAGCTGCTTAATGACCTCAATACCACTCAATGAGTGAATTTGCGCATGATCTGAGTCCTCAGGAAGGCCTAAATCCAGTACCAGTATATCTGGTCTGTGTGTCATGCAGCGCTCGATTGCTGATTGAGCGCTATTCGCTAGCGCCAGTACTTCTATGCCCTCCTCGTCCTCTAGAATATGTGTGTATCCTGCAAGAACGATGGGGTGATCATCGGCGATAACTAGGGTAATGGATTTGGTCATCTATAACGGGCCCTAAACTCAACGTTAGCCTTCAATGTTTTAGCAGATCGGCACCGATATAGACACCAAAAGTCTCTAACTCCCTCGCTTCGGCTGAGGCAAGCTCGGTATGGAGAAGTGTCTGAGGGAGTGCAACCAAGCTGTCGCTGTAACCTACCAGTGCAATTTTCTCTCGTTCACATGCTTTCAGCACGCGTTCCAACGCTTTTAACACCTTGCGCTGCTGGGTATTGAGACCCGGTTCAATTGATTCGGTGCGGGAGCGGCTTGAGATTTGGCGAAGAATATAACCGTCGTCATCAAGAAGGCAGAGTCGAAGCCCCACGCGCTTGTATTCAATTAATAGCTTTTTGATCAGCTCAAATTGGTCTTGGTTGGTCGTGTTCAATGTGTCGCCGCTGACGGAGTTTCTCACTATCTCTCTGAGTTGCTGGTCACTTACGGCTTTGCTGATATCTTTTTCCATCCTTTGGCCTTAAAAGTTAGCCTCGCGCCAATCTTAATCTTAACTCTGCGTTTTCGCTGATAAGCGTTTGATTTTTATGATTCAGTAATTCTATTTGTTCTTGCTGTAGCTGCAGCCGCACTCGGGCTTCTAAGAGCTCTTCGCTTGAGTCATTGAGTGTGATTTTAGTCTGATCGCGTGCTAGGTGAAAGCACTCATCTTGAGACTCTTGAAGTGCTTTGCGCAGAGTCTCCACCTGTTTTGCGAGTGTGTTGTTATGTTGGCGTACTTCATTTATGAGTTGGTTTAACTCTTTGAGTTGTAATGAGTGTTGTGACCGCTCCGTGTTCAAGTCTGTTTGTAGCAGCGCCAAAGATTTCTCAAGCTCCGCGCGCTGCAAGCTGTGTTCACGACGCGCATAAGCTAGCGTCTCAGTCCAGAGTCGGCTACTGAGACGAACGACGGGCTCTGGGATATCATATCCTTTTGTACTCTGCTCCAGCCGCTGACTTAAGCTCGACCACCATTCGTTGAGGGCTCGATTAATGGTTGTGAGTGAACCACTCCCCATGCGTTCGCGCACGAGTTGCTGGGTTGGACGTCGCCCCTCCAGCAGCAGCTCTTCTGCAATTTCGAAAATACGTTGACGAGTAGGAGTTGTCATAAAATACACCATACGTACTATTAATACGTATAGTATTAGATGAAGTGGCTGTTAGGTAAAGCGAAAAAATATGCTAGAGGTTCTCGACGGCATTAATAAACGCCTTCATGGAGATGGGCTTAGCAAGTATCGAATTAGCACCCGCTTGTAGCAGTTCTTCCGCCTCGTGACCCAGGACGGCTGCCGTGACCGATATTACTGGTGTTGTAACGCCCTGCTCCCGCACTTTTCGAATCATCTCCGCTCCATCCATTACTGGCATGAAATAGTCACTGAGGATGAGGTCGTAGTCAGTAGCAAGTATCATTTCAAGACCGATCGAGCCATTTTCAGCAACGTCGACCTGTGCCACACGTTTCGAAAGAAGACGTTGAGAAACCATTCGTATTACCGGATCATCCTCGACCACCAATACTCTCAACCTGCCTAGCATATCTTGGAAAGCTTGAGATTCCTGCTGAACTTCAATAAAACTGCCTACTGGTCCCTCTATCAAGCGACATGGAAATTCACAATCAACTAATAAACCACTGTTTTTAATTGACTTGAACGCTATTGATCCTTCAAGTTCTGATACAGTTTGCTTAACCACAAACAGCCCCAGACCTGTTCCTCCGCCCCCCTTCTCGAGCGCATACAGGCGTTCAAAGGGTTGAGTTAGACGGTCTAACTGGTTTTGCTCAATACCCACCCCGTTGTCACTTACGCTAAATTTTATCTTGGGTTGCGTCTCACTCACTCGATCAATTTCAAGCGTTACATTGATCTCACTGCCCCTTGAATGGCAAATCGAATTTTTTATGAGATTGAGCAGTACTAGCTTGCACCGCTCAACATCTGTTTCGATACAGGTGGTCTCATCCTCGATTAACTGCATTCTGATGCTCATACCCTCAGATTGGGCCATGCGACGCATCTGGCTGACGACACTCTCCAGTAGCCGGTTGGGATGAAAACGCCTCAAGGTAAAGGGCAGGTTTTGCTGTGGGTTAATCGCCTGGCGCATATCCTGAAGTACGGCCATTAGGTGATCAGATGTCTGCTGCAGTAGCGGCAAATGCTTGCTCAGATCGGTGTCAGTTGACAACTCATCAATGAGCATCCTAAGTGTTGCGGCGGGTGTCCTTATTTCATGTGAAATGATGGAGAGTAATTGCTGCTGTGCAAAGTATCGCTTCTGTAGTGGACTTGTTTCCAAGTCATTTTGCGACTCGATTTGAATTGCGATATGCCAGGATGTTGAGTGTTCGCAGCGATACTGCCACAGCCGTGCTCGGCAAAGGACTCCGCTCGCATCGGGGAGAGCTACGGCAGCACCATCAATCTCAAGCTTGCCGATGATGGCGTGAATCTCTTGAGGCTCAAGTCCAGCAAGGAGTCCGTTTTTGGATTGCCGTGCTGGCACTCCGAGTAGAAGCTGAGCCTGTGACGACGCGAGCAAATCCCCTTCGTTTAAAATGAAGCGGGCAATTAATAGATGCTGATCAATTTCGCTGTCGAACGGATCATCACTAGCGTTAATCATCTGATTTTGAGTAAGTTCAATACTCTCTACACTAGCGCTCGTCATGGGCATTACTCGATTTATTTATCTCTAAAAAAGATAAGCACAGAGTATGCCAACTCAAGCCTAGTACTGCCGTCCCGTTAGTCGAGTTCAAACTTCGGCGCTCTCGGCGCCTGGCGACGGTCAGTTCCATCGCGACGGTCTCCACCCACTCGACGTTCTGGCTCTATAACAGGCTCTGGTAGAGTAGATACCTCTTCTATTTGCTGCATATAGCGTTTCGACAGAACAACCATTGAGTACTTGCCGTTGTCACCGACTGCGTGAAGTGGCAGAAAACCGCGATCGTCGTTC
>Ga0102951_1000561_pt1 | contig 13230 bp, 14 predicted proteins | sample SalPonA_B_H2O_MG_FD_78507 | JGI IMG/M metagenome (GOLD analysis project Ga0102951, IMG submission 78507) | Water microbial communities from South San Francisco under conditions of wetland restoration - Salt Pond MetaG R2A_B_H2O_MG | ecosystem: Environmental > Aquatic > Non-marine Saline and...
CCGCTCGAAGCCGCTTTATCTATGCCATCCCTAAATGGAAAAAAAGCATCTGAGGCCATTGCCGCACCCTTGACTTCTAAACCTTCTTCTTGTGCTTTAAGATTTGCAATTTCAGCGCTTATCACTCTGCTCATTTGACCGGCACCAATACCGATGGTCTGTTTATTTTTGACATAAACAATAGCATTGGATTTTACAAATTTAGCAACCTTCCAAGCAAACATCAGATCATTGATTTCTTCATCGGTCGGTTGTCTTTTTGTAACACATTTAAGGTCTGCTTGAGGGACAATAAAATTATCATCACTTTGTATTAATATTCCCCCAGAGACTTTTTTAATTACCCCCGGATATGGATTATCTTGCTCTAAGTCCACACATAAAACCCGAACATTTTTCTTTTTAGCAAGTTCGGCCAATGCAGCTTCTTCAAAACCTGTGGCCAGAACAACTTCAACAAATTGACGAGCATTTATTTCTTCCGCAGTTTTTTTATCCAGCTCTCTATTGAAAGCAATAATGCCACCAAAGGCAGAGGTTGGATCAGTCTTAAATGCTAGATCATATGCATCAAAGACAGAGTTTGCTTCTGCAACTCCACAGGGATTAGCATGCTTTACAATCACACACGCTGGTTCATCAAATGCTCTGACACATTCCCAGGCAGCATCAGCGTCAACAATATTGTTGTATGAAAGTTCTTTGCCTTGAAGAACATCTGCATTGGCAATATTTTTATGTTCTAAATTAGAGAAAGTTAACAAATCTGCAGTTTGGTGAGGATTTTCTCCGTATCTTAATGATTCACTTTTACTAAAATTATATTGATGTGCATTCGAAGAGATATTTTTTAAATAATTTGCAATAGCTGAATTGTATTCAGCCATAAGTTGAAAAACTTTTTCTGAAAGCTGCTTTCTAAATTCGTAACTGATACCACCTTGATTTTTCCATTCATCAATTAAATATTTATAGTCAGCTGGATCAGATACTACCGCAACATCTTTGAAGTTCTTAGCCGCTGATCTAATCATTGTGGGCCCACCTATATCAATCTTTTCTATAGCTTCCTCAAACGAACACCCTGACGCTACTGTTTCTTGGAATGGATACAGATTAACAATCACCATATCAATGACCTCATACCCGCGGTCAGTTAAAACCTCTAAATCTAGCTCTCTTCTGGCTAAAATCCCAGCATGAATTTTGGGATGTAAAGTTTTAACTCTACCATCCATCATCTCTTCAAATCCTGTAAATTCTGATACCTCTATGACCTTATCTGTAATTTTTTTTATGGCATTGTAAGTTCCACCAGTTGAGATGATTTTGACCTCTTGATCAAGCAGAAACTTTATCAGCTCGTCTAAATGAGATTTATTTGACAGGCTGATAAGGGCAGTTTTTGGAGTAATTAAGCTCATGATTTTTCTATTATGTTGTATCGATGTAATTTTTTTCTGAGGGTGGCTCTATTTAATCCAAGAACATTTGCAGCCTTAGATTGATTGTTGTTTGTGTAATTCATTACTGCTTTCAAAAGTTCAGGCTCAACCTCAGCCATTACCATTTCATGGACATTTGCTGGAGTTGCATCACCAAGAGCGGCAAAATATTTCTTCATAGCCTTTCTTACTTGTTCACTAAGAGGCTTATTTTTTAGTTTTTGTGAGACTGTTTTAGTCATGAGTTAGAGATTTTTCTGCAAAATATAAATTCTACAGCTGATTAAAAATTGCTCAACTAGTTTTACAGATTAATTACAGTTTTTTTATCATCACCCAAAATTAATTGAGTCAATTCTCCATTCTTTGTAAAAATTTCTGTCCTAGAAGCATAATCAGGATGAAAAAATGAGATGGCATTATTGCTTGTAATATAAGAAACCAATGCATTAATCACCATGAAGTGTGTGGTCACAATAAAATTGCCTTCAGCGTCTTTCAGCCAGCTTATTAAATTGCTGCGCCATTCCCTAACAGTTTCGGGCAGCTCTTCTACTGGAGCCGTGAAAATCCTCGATAGCCACTCCTTTTTTTTATTAACATCAACATTATCTGATGGTATTTCTATAAATCTTGAATCTAATTTAAAAGGGTATTTATTTTCTATGCGCATTATTTCCATAGTTTCAATAGCTCTCTTTTTTGGACTAGAAAGAAGCTGATAGGAAGCCATTTGATTTATTAGATCTTTGCCAGAATTTTCTGCTTGCTTGCGACCCAGCTCACTTAAACCAGGATCTGGATGAACAGACCATGCTGCAGATGCCTCTCCATGTCTGACAAGAATGATATGACTTTGACTCATTATAAAAAATACCAATTATAATTACTTGATGAGAAAGCCGAGAATTTTTTGTCCTGAATTATCTTCATCAAGTTATAAGTGCACCAACATAAAACAAATACATCATCTTGCCAAGGTTCTTAGGTTGAAAGCGAATGATCCTGTAGAGCTATTTGATGGTCGGGGTTCTCTAGCAAATGGGACTATTCAAGAGATAGCAAAAGCTTATATAAATTTTCATATCGATGATATTTTATTCATGCAAAACCCCTATCAAAAATCCTATCAAGCGATAATTCCATATCTTAAAAAAGAGAATCTAGTCTACTCATTACAAAAGCTCATTGAATTAGGGGTTAACTCAATCCTTATTTACAAGCCAGATCATTTGGATCAATCATTAGCAAAAAAAGATTTATCTAAGTTAAGTCTTCGGCTGGAAGAGGCGATCATAGGTGCATGCGAACAATCTGGGTGCAATCATGTTCCAAGCATTCATTACTTTAACGGGCTCAAAGAATGCCTTCAGAGTATAAAGACACCCTCAGATACCGAGGGGCTGTTCGTTCTTGATACAATTGCTAATCAATTCATCAAAGATCATGAAATTTTGAGTTTAAATAGTATTGCCATTATCACAGGTCCTGAATCGGGTTTTTCAGAAACTGAGCGCAAAACCATCAAGGAGTTAGGATTGCAGTCTCTTAGGTTAGGGCATTATGTATTGCGTGCTGAAACAGCTCCTGTTGTTGGCTTATCTATGTTTCATAGCTTATTTGGAGAATATTAATGCAAGGTACTTCTTCGCTATTTATTACCGATCCTCTAGGTGAATTAAATCCAAAAAAAGACACAACTATTTTGTGGATGCAGGAGGTTTTTAATCTGGGTGGTCAAATTCTCCAGTGCGAGATGAAAGATTTAATTTATAGAGACCAAGTAACTTTTGCCAATTTCTCTCAAATCAAAGATCCCATCACTAACCCACAAATTAGTGAGATAGTTAATGAGGCTCAACCACTGAAAGATATTGATTATATTTTTATGAGGAAGGATCCACCAGTAGATGGGGATTATATGAATGCCTTGCATTTGCTGTCTCAGGCTGAAGCCGAAGGTGCCAATATAGTTAATCGACCCTCAGCCTTAAAGAAGTTCAATGAAAAGATTTTTGCCCTTCAATTTTCTCATTGGATGCCTGAGACAAGCGTTATCTGCAAAGAAGAAGACTTCGAATTATTTAAAAAAAAAATACTCAACCATTATCCTTAAGCCACTTGATGGCATGGGTGGAGAGTCAATCTATAAGTTTGATGAAAACTCAAAAGATCATTTAGAAATTTTTCAATCTTTAACAAATAATTATCAAACCATGGTCATGGTGCAAAATTTCTTACCGGAAATATACGATGGTGATTATCGAATACTCATTATTCATGGCAAACCATTTCCTATTGCATTGGCAAGAATACCTCAAGGTGGAAGTTTCAAAGGCAATCTTGCAGCTGGCGGCAAAGGTGAAGCTCGAGAATTATCAAATGATCAGCTTGAAGTAAGCATAGAGATTGGCAAGTTATTGATAGAAGAAGGCATTATGTTTGCAGGGATAGATATGATTGGAAATTATTTAACTGAAATTAATATCACAAGTCCTACAGGCGCAAGAGAGATTCTGTCTCAAACCGGCCAAAATCCGATTAAGACTTTGCTTGAATCATTATAAGATGCAGCCACTCATTTATAAGCAGAGAATTCAAAGATGGGGGTTTAAAAAATCCATCCTAGCTTCTTTGATATTTCATGGAGTAGCTATTTTTGGAATCAGCTTTGTTGTCATTCAGCAACCATGGGACTTTAATGAAGAAGCAATCGTGAATATTAAATTTGCTAATTCAGAGTTTGATATGCAGGGCAGAGGGTTGAATGGCTTTGAGTCTTTAAAACAAAATAGTCAACAAGCTGCAATGGTATCTCGAGACATCAAGTCTCAAGATCAATCTCAACTCAGCGTTAGGCGTCTAGAATCTAATTCAACCTTAGAAAGTTTTGAGGCTATTTATCTAAATGCTTGGCAAAGACAGGTTGAGACAGCTGGCTATTACGAAATTTCACGTTCAGATATTATTCAAGGTAATTTCAGAGTTCAAATTAAGTCCACAATCGATAATAGGGGTAATTTAATAGCCGCCGATATTTTGCAGTCCTCAGGCAATTCAGTGTTGGATGCTTTGGCCTTAAAAATTCTGTATCAGTCAGCTCCATTTGAGCCTTTTCCTGAAGATATGTTGGCAAACTATGAGCAGCTTGAAATCATTCGAGACTGGAATTTTACAAACTCTTAACAATGCAGATTTTAGCTTTTGATTTCGGTACACAGCACATTGGAGTGGCTGTTGGACAAACTATCACCAAGACCTCTTCTCCATTAACGATTCTCAATGTAGCACGTGAAGGTAAAGAAATTTGGAATACAATTTCTAACCTTATTGATGAGTGGAAACCGGATCGGTTGCTTGTAGGGAAGCCGTTAAATATGGATGGCACTCCAAGCGATATGATGAAAAAAGTTGATCCATTTTTTCAGAAACTGCAAAAGATTAGCAATATTCCTTGTGAATTAGTGGATGAGAGATTAACCTCATTTGAGGCAAAGCAGTTGATGCAAACAGATTCAAAATATGATCGCATCGATGATTTGGCAGCCAAAATATTTTTAGATAATTGGATAGAGCATCATGTCAATTCCAACTAGTTTTATTGACCAGTTATTAGACCAAACGGATATTGTTGATGTTGTAGGTCGACGCATACCTGTCAATAAAAAGGGATCAAATTTCTGGTGCCAATGTCCATTTCATGATGATTCAAATCCTTCCATGGCCGTCAATCAAGAAAAGCAGTTTTTTTATTGTTTTGTTTGTCAAGAATCTGGCAATGCCATTCACTTTATCAGACGCTACGAAAATTTAGAATTTGTTGATGCAATAGAAACTCTCGCAAGTTCAGCTGGGATGACTGTCCCCTATGAAAATAATAGGCTTGAAAAATCTAAGCCAAGCGGCCTGGTTGAGAAAGCGGTTAAATTTTATCAAGCAAATCTAAATGAAAAAATTGCTCCCAAGGCAGTTCAATATCTAAAAGATAGAAAGATTACTGGAGCCACAGCAAAGAAATTTAACATTGGCTATGCACAAGATAAATGGGACGGCCTTATTAACCATTTGGGCTCTGACATACCAAGCAAAGAGTTAGATGAGTCGGGGTTATTTAGCAAGAAAGATGATCGATTCTATGATCGATTTAGAGGCAGAGTTATCTTCCCCATAAGGAATATAAAAGGTGACTTTATTGCCATGGGCGGAAGAATCATAGATGAGGGGGAGCCAAAGTATCTGAATTCTCCTGAAACCTCTTTTTTTAATAAATCAAATGAGTTGTTTGGTTTGTATGAGGTCAAAGAGCAAGAAAAAAATATTGCCTCTCTTATAGTTGTTGAAGGGTATATGGATGTTATAGGTCTTTATGAGCATGGCATCAAAAATGCAGTGGCAACACTCGGAACAGCTGTTACACCAAATCATGTTTCAAAGATCATGCGTTACACAAATAAAATATTTTTTGCGTTTGACGGTGATCTGGCTGGAGGTAAAGCGGCATGGAAAGCAGTTGAAAATACTTTTCCAATTATCAGAGAAGATATGAATATCCATTTTGTCTTTTTTGAGGAAGGTCATGATCCAGATTCTTACATCAATGAATTTGGCTTGAAAGCGTTTCAAAAATTATTAGATGAGTCCATTTCTCTTTCATCCTATTTTTTATCAAAGGTCAAAGAATATAATTTAGAAACATTGGAGGGTCGTGCACAAGCCGCAGCATTTGCCATACCCATTATTAATAAAATAAATAACACTGTTATTAAAGAAGTTTATGCCAATGAGATTTCTAAATTATGTGGCATGGATATCAAAAGCATGGATGCACCCTCAAGTCCTCCCACAAGAAATGGCACCGAGCGTATTATTAGATCAAGTTCTAACAATCCGGTAAGAGTCAAGGCGGTGATTAATATATTTAGCGCTTTATTGGCTTTCCCAGCAATAGCTCAAGAATCTCTCTTTGATAAATTAAAAGATGATCCCAAATTTAGCTTTTTGTTTGTAATCCTAGATTTATACAGACAAACACCCGACATCAAACCATCTAGAGTGATTGAGAGTCTGGAATCTGAGCAAATCAAGGGATATTTTTCAGAAGCGGTGGTTGCAGGACTGGAATTATCAGAAAAGAATGCATTGAAACTTGTAAATGACTGCATGGATATTTTATTAAAAAATCAAAAAGATAGAGAGCAAACACTCAAAGACAAGTATAATGTCAGCTCGATTACGCCAGCAGAAAGAAGAGATTTACAGCAAATCATCTTAAAAAAGCAAGAAATCACTGACGATGATCGAAATTGGTTAAAAAAATTAAGTTCAAAACAAGATTGAAAAAATCTAATTTGGCATCACATATAGTGGACGATTTAGAAAGAGGCATTGAGTGGATAAGTTAAAAAAACAAGGTTCAAGGATTGCAGAGTTAATTGAAAAAGGCCGCGAGCAAGGCTATTTAACATATGCAGACGTAAACGATCATCTTCCAGAGGATATATCCGATCCAGATCAGGTTGATGAAATTATTGGGATGATCAATGATCTAGGTCTCCAGGTTCACGAAACTGCACCAGATGCAGATACTCTAATGCTATCTGAGTCATCCGACGACCAAGACGATATTGCTCTTGAGCAAGCAGCTGAAGCTTTAGCTGCTGTTGAAAATGAGACTGGGCGAACAACTGATCCTGTCAGAATGTACATGCGCGAAATGGGCACTGTCGATCTCCTTACTCGAGAAGGCGAGATTGAAATTGCTAAGCGCATCGAAGAGGGCATGCGTGATTTACTCGATGCCAGCGTGCATTATCCTGGAATTGTCGAGCATATTATTGATTTTTATGAGCAGGTCAAAAGCGAAGATAAGAAATTAAGCGAGTTATTGACGGGTTTTCTTGAAGAGATGGAAGAGGTGCCTTCAGCTGGACCAGGTAGTGAGAAAGCAAAACAGTTAGAAGAGAGCGATGAAGAAGTTGATACTGGACCGGATTTAGCTGAAGTTCAAAGGCGTATGACGAATTTAAAGCGCCAATTTAACAAAACCAATAAAGTCCTTGAATCAAAAGGCAGGCACTCCAAAGAAGCTAAGGCAGAATTTGCAAAGCTGGGACTAATTTTCCAGTTCCTTAAATTTTCACCAAAAATGTTTGAAGACCTTGCCTTCTTTGCGCGCAGCGACTTAGCCGAAATTCGTTTGCATGAAAAAAGAATTCAGTTTTTATTTGTAAAATCAGCACGAGTTCCTCGAAAAGATTTCATTGCGATGTACAGTGACAACATTACCAAGGTGAAATGGATTGATTCTTTAATAAATAACAAAAAATACTCTAAAAAATCTTTAGAGCACATTAAGCCAGATGTAGTTATTGCTCAGAAATCTATCAAAGCTGTTGAGGAAAGAGTTGGTCTAAGTGTTAAGGATATCAAAGAAATTAATCGTGCCATGTCCATGGGCGAAACAAAGATGAGACGAGCCAAAAAAGATATGGTTGAGGCGAATCTTAGGCTTGTAATCTCAATTGCCAAAAAATATACAAATAGAGGTTTGCAGTTTTTAGATTTGATTCAAGAGGGCAACATTGGTCTCATGAAAGCAGTTGATAAGTTTGAGTATAGAAGAGGCTATAAGTTTTCTACTTATGCAACTTGGTGGATTAGACAGGCAATTACAAGATCCATTGCTGATCAGGCAAGAACAATCAGAATCCCTGTTCATATGATTGAAACCATCAATAAATTAAATCGAGTATCTCGCCAGATGATGCAAGAAATGGGAAGGGAGCCTACTCCAGAAGAGTTAAGTAAAGAGTTGGATATGCCTGAAGATAAAGTCAGAAAAGTACTCAAAATTGCCAAAGAGCCGATTTCAATGGAAACGCCTATCGGCGATGACGAGGATTCAAACTTAGGTGATTTTATTGAAGATACTGTGATTCATTCACCATTAAAAAATGCAACTGAAGGCAGCCTTCACTTTGCGACGGATGACGTGCTTTCATCATTAACTGCTAGAGAAGCTAAGGTCTTAAGAATGAGGTTCGGTATCGGTATGAATACAGATCACACCTTAGAAGAGGTTGGAAAACAATTTGATGTTACCAGGGAAAGAATTCGTCAAATAGAAGCCAAAGCTTTAAGAAAATTGAGACATCCTAGCCGCTCAAGTCATTTAAAGAATTTCTTAGACGAGTAAGCGGTTTACTTCCAATTCCCATTGCGGCCGCTTAGGTCCCAATGAATTCTGCTCCACATAAGTTCTATGCGTCTCTCTACATAGATTCTTGCAAAAAACTTGCTGTATTTGGGCAGTGGTATAAATGATTTGCTTCCTAGCCCATCAATTATCTTTAGGACCAAAGCATTATTTTCTTTTTTGATAACAAGATTATGAGGGATGATGTTTTTGGTTAATACAAGATGAGCTCTCAGCCAATTTTCAAAGTTGCTTAATGCGCTTTTAATTTCAGGCGTTAGGCCTTCTCTAAATAGGTAAGCTTCTAGAGTTTCTGCTATTTCTCCATCATTTGTAATGAGTTCAGTCTCTGAAGCAGGCCCTAGATTTGTTTCAACCATTCCATGCCACTTAGCTAAATGATTCCAAATCGAAGAATTTATTGGAGAGATAATAGCTTTTTGTTTATATGCCTTTTCTTCACGCAAATTATCATCAAGACCATCACTGTTTCCTAGACGCTTATACCATGCTGAGTTTTTTTGAAGATTCTCTAGGAGATTCTCATGAAGTACTTTGAGGCATCTTTTTGGATTTATTGGGCTGATATAACATTTTCTGTTACCGCCCTCTGCAAAAGATTGCACCCCATCTAAGTTAATCATTTGAGAATAATAACCCATGATAAAACTTGAAACATCACTAATACTTCCCTAAGTGATTTATTCTTATATAATGAGCGGCTCTAAAACATATATGTTTTTGGGCCTGTAGCTCAGTTGGTTAGAGCAGTGGACTCATAATCCATTGGTCGGAGGTTCGAGTCCTCCCGGGCCCACCATTTTTAACCTTATTTTTTATAGAAGTTAGATTTATAGGTTTTCTTTTAAAAATAAAATGACTGCTTGTTGGTAAATATCACGATTCTCTTTTTTGCGATAGCCATGACCCTCATTAAGTGCATTCATGTACCAAACTTTCTTGCCATTATTTCTCAGGGATTTAACCACTTGTTCTGCTTCAGTTACTGGAACTCTCGGATCATTTTCTCCTTGCACAACAAACATGGGCACCTGAATTTGGTCAACATTGTTATTAGGACTTATATTTTGAAGAAATGCTTCCATATCCGGATCACGCTCATCTCCATATTCAACTCTTCTTAGATCGCGCCTGTAATCTTTAGTATTTTTTAAGAAAGTGACAAAATTTGAGATACCCACAATATCAACAGCCGCCTTTAATCGATCGCTATAATGAACTGCGCTGGCCAAGACCATATATCCCCCGTAAGAGCCTCCGTAAACTGCAACTCGACTACTATCTAAATGAGGTTGAGTTTTAATCCAGTCAAGTAATGCTCCAATATCTTTCACAGAGTCCTCTCTCTTGAAGCCATTATCTAATGATAAATATTCCTTACCATACCCATCGCTGCCCCTAACATTTGGAGTAATAACAGCAGCGCCTAAATTAGCCATCCATAATTGATAAGTGCTACTAAAACTTGGTCTTGCCTGACCTTCCGGGCCACCATGAATTGAAATAATGACGGGCTGGGGAGATCCAGTTTTTTTGGCATAGATAAAGGCAGGAATTTTTCTGCCATCAAATGATTCATAGTGAATTAATTCAGGCTCTACAAATTTAGATGTATCTAAGCCTCCTACCTCTGAGTATGTCCATCGAGTGAGCTTGCCATATCTCAATGAACTATATTGGAGGTCTAATACATATGTATCTGATGGGCTTTGGTAGGTATTCAATGTGAGCCCTAGACTTCTATTGTCTTTGCTAAATTGCATGCTACCAATTAAACCAATAGGCAGTGAGGTTACTTTTTTAAATGCAAAAGACTTTGGATTAAGAAGGTAAAGTGAGCTGTAACCATTTTCATTGACCACAAATGCAGCTTTTTTTGAATCCTCGCTAATACTGAATCCATCTACATCCCATGATATTTCTTTTGAGATAACCGTAACTTCTGAGGTTGCAATATTATAATAAGCAAGTTGATTAAATTCTCCATATTGATTAGTAATGAAAAATATTCCTTTATCATCCTTATCGAAAGCCAATGCTGAATTTACAGAAGGCGCATCTTTTTTACCTAATAACAAAGTTTTCTTCTGAGTGTTTAAATCTACGATATAGGCCTTTGAATTGGCAATGGAAATATAATTTTGAATTAAAACTTTGTCATCATCTTCTGTCCAATCAACTGCGCCCCACCATGACCCATCAGGCGATTCTAATATCAACTTAGTGTTTTGAGGATCATCAATGGACATTACCCAGACATCATTAGAACTCCCATTTCTTTTTGTGCTTTGGAAAGCTATGCGATCACCAGAGTTACTCCATAAAGGCCCTCCATTTCTAGAGACTCCGTCCGTGAGCATTTGCGTAGATGCTGATTTGGGATCTAATAAATATATTTGGGAATATTCACTTCCACCCCTATCCATAGTAAATGCTATTGATGATTGGGTTGGATGCATGGCTACCGACCCGATAGGCTCTTGGAAATATGTAATTTGATTTCTTGCTGCTCCGGGACTTTTCACCAAATGAAGCTGACTAACATTTCCGAAGCGAGTAGAAATAAACAACCCTTCATTTTGATTATTAAATCCTCTAAAAGCAGCCGATCTGACATTTTGGAATTTAGATAAGTCTTCTTTAATAGAATTGGGAATAGCAGGTATATCTTCAAGTATTAAATTGCCATTGTTTTCTGTGCGACTTTCCTGACTAGATAAAGCTGAAATTACTCCAAGAAAACAAAATGTAAAAAAGTATTTTTTCATAATCAAACCCCATGTTTTTAAAACTTATCTCATATATTCATTCATTATGGCATGATCACTGCTTTAGTCTCTAGACACTCTTCTAAGCCATGAAGGCCGTGCTCACGGCCATTGCCAGAAGATTTATAACCCCCAAAAGGCGCTCCTGTGCCTCTAGCTCCTCCATTGATAATCACTTGTCCAGCCCTGATCTTTCTTGCAACTTGGTTGGCATGAACAGGCTCACCTTGAACATAGCCAGCCAACCCATATTCAGTATCATTGGCCATCTCAATCGCTTGCTCTTCTGAATCATATTGTAGAATTGATAAGACTGGACCAAAAATTTCTTCTCTTGCGATGGTCATGTCATTGGTAACATTTGCAAACACAGTTGGTTTTACATAGTAGCCTTTTTCATAACCCTCCGGCTTTTCAACGCCGCCAGCAACCAAGGTCGCACCTTCCTCAATGCCTATTTTGATCATTCTCAGGATCTTTTCATACTGAGGCTTGTTCGCAATAGGCCCAATTCTAAATTCCCCTTGAGGATCACCTACGGTTGTACTATTTGCAGTTTGCGCTGCAACTTCTACTGCTTTCTCATAATTTTTTTTGGAAACTAACATTTTTGTTGGCGCATTACATGACTGCCCTGAGTTTAAGAAGCAATGTCCAGCACCACCTTTGACAGATTTTTCAAGGTCAGCCACATCATCCAGAATAATATTTGAAGATTTACCCCCAAGTTCTTGATGCACCCTTTTTACAGAAACCGCAGATGCCTGTGCAACAGCTATGCCTGCTTCAGTTGATCCTGTAAAGGACATCATTGCCACATCAGGATGATCAGATAAGGCCGCACCTACAATAGGACCATAACCATTGACCAGATTAAAAACACCCGCTGGAACACCAGCTTTATCAAATATTTCTGCAAGCAGTAGTGCGCAGTATGGAGAAATCTCACTGGGCTTTAATACCATCGAACATCCAGCCGCAAGAGCAGCCGAAGCTTTGGTTGTGATTTGATTCATGGGCCAATTCCATGGGGTTATCATTCCAATGACACCAATGGGCTATCTGACCAATGTGTAGTCACCTTCCTTTTTTTCAAACTCATATTCTTTCAGAGCATCTAAAGTTTCATGAAGATTTTTAATTCCTGTGGATGCTTGAGCCTTCTGTGATAACCAGATAGGAGCACCCATTTCTTCTGTGATAGTTTGAACCAAATCATCATACCTATTTTCATATTCGGCAATAATATTATTTAAAATCTCAATGCGATCTTCCTTTGAGGTAAATTGAAAAGTTTTAAAGGCATCAGATGCTGCGGATACTGCTCGATCAATATCACCCTTTGTTCCTGAAGTAACATGCCCTATGAGCTCTTCATTTGCTGGATTAATAATCTCAATTTTTTCATTTGATTCAGATTCAACCCATTGACCATTTATATAGAAATGTAATTTGTCTTTCATACGAAGTCCTATTTATTTACCAGCAATCCTAACAAATTTTTAGTTTAAGTTGGTGCAATACTTCACTTAAATAAGGCCAAAGCATTACCAAGAACGGGTAATCTTTATAGAATCGCTAAGACTGTCAATTGGCAATCCTAATGCCTTTGATATTTCTTCAAAAACATCAGTTATAAATAAGCTGGGTTCTATATAATTTACTCCAAGGCTCATTAACCTTATTATCTAATAACTAATAACTCAACAATTTTATATATGGATAAAGATATAGACATCATTATTTATGGAGCCACCGGTTTTACCGGCCAGCTTTGTGTTAAATACTTCCAATCATTGGA
>Ga0102951_1000565_pt1 | contig 13188 bp, 15 predicted proteins | sample SalPonA_B_H2O_MG_FD_78507 | JGI IMG/M metagenome (GOLD analysis project Ga0102951, IMG submission 78507) | Water microbial communities from South San Francisco under conditions of wetland restoration - Salt Pond MetaG R2A_B_H2O_MG | ecosystem: Environmental > Aquatic > Non-marine Saline and...
ATTTCTATGGCGGTGCCTATGCGTGGCACCTACATGAAATGCTATTCGGTTTTTTTACAGCAATCATGGTTGGATTTCTCCTGACAGCTGTTCAAACCTGGACAAAACGTAAATGCATTGAAGGATGGTTGTTAGCTGCTCTTGTACTGATATGGCTTCTAGGTCGAATAACACTTGCCTTTCAACCCGCATTCTTTAGTGATTACACGATCGTTATAGATCTTCTCTTCTTGCCAACCTGTGCGGTTTTTTTAGCACGCTCGATACTGCAGGCTAAGATGTGGAGAAATCTCTTTTTTGTACCTATTCTCCTTGTGATGGCAATGCTAAATGCGATCTTCCATTTGTCATTGTCGAATGACTCGATCATCGACATCACCACCATTTCACACGCCATGGTCATCCTAGCTGCGCTAGTAATGAGCATAATGGGAGGACGCGTATTTCCAATGTTCACGGCCAACGGAACAAAGACACCTCGCGTTAACTCGATTGGGTGGTTAGAGCAACTTTCGATTCTAAGCATTGTGATTGTGTTTATTACAACTTTGACTCAAAACTTTGTACCGAACACTTTTATCATTGCCGTTCTATTCGTGGCGGGGATTTCTAATCTATTTAGGGCTTTGCGATGGAGGCTATGGGTGACTTTTCAGGTCCCACTAGTATGGTCCTTACATCTTAGTTACTTAGCTATGAGTCTAGGTTTTATTCTACTAGCCTTAGAGAAAATTAATTTTATACCAAGTGTTTCAATTGGTTTTCATTCGATTACGGTTGGTGGGATGGGGCTTATGATCTTATCGATGATATCGAGAGTTTCATTAGGCCATACGGGACGACTAATTAAGGCTAATGTTTGGGTTGCTTGTTCCTTATTAGCCCTGAGTTTAGCTGCGATTGACCGCGTTTCTGGGCCATTACTCGGCATGGACTATTCAAAAGTTATAGTGTCATCAGCGCTTCTATGGTGCATAGGTTTTTTGATTTTTGTGGTTGCCTATACCAAGATTTTATTTACTGAGAACAGGTGGCGTTAAAGCTGAATAGAACTCTGAGACTCAGGAAGGGAGGCTGCCACGAGTGTCTCAAATGGGTCGTTAGCCGTCGCCCAGCAGTCAGCTGGATACAACAATCTCTTGGCTGCCGTTAAGGTAACTAGGAGTCTCTTTAAGCCGACTATTATTGATTGCCGGATCAATTGCTCTAACGATTATACTTTGCGGTAGAGGAGCTTTCAGAAGCTCTCGTAGATCCTTTAAATCAGCCCTCTCTTCTAACCATGTATTTGCCTGGGTTGAATCCAGCAACAAGGGCTGACGAGAGTGGAATTGTTTAAAGTCCTTACAAGCGTTTGTAGTTACCATCGCACATGTATCTAGAGCAATCTCACCATCCGTCCATTGAGACCAAACACCTGCTGCAGCCATACAATCGTATTCATATTTAATCAGGTAAGGCTGTCTGATAGATCCCTCTTTACGCCATTCAATAAAGGATGTCATAGGTATGATGATGCGATGATGTCTAAAGCTGCCCTGGAATGCTTTGCTCTTATCTAGCGTCTCAGCACGAGCATTAAACATAGAGTACTGGGTAGTGATCTCTTTAGCCCAAACAGGCGTTAGCCACCCTCTCATAGGTCTTAAGGCTCTAATACCTTCCTCTTCAGATACGACTGGTATTTGCTCTGTTGGGGCTAAGTTAAAGAAACTAGGTATATTAGTGCGACCAAACGAAACATCGAAGTCATCCATCAGGGCTTGTGTATGGTCGTTATCTTCTAGGTTGTATCGTCCGCACATCTCATCACTCCTTCTAGTTATTTGAATATACCGGATAGGAGTCATGGAGCAATTGATTCGAGATTTAGGGTGCGCAAGAAATACGCATGATGTGTGCAACAAGTACGCAGCAACTATGCAGTGAGTGTGCAGTTTTGGGTATGAACAACTGCGCACTTCGTATCTAACAATTTTAGAGGCGCCTATGTTTGCGCACCCATATCTGTATGAATACTGAAGAGAAGGGAGTGTCGAAGTCCTCAGAAGTCCAGAAAAGCCCTCTAAAAACCAATCACAAAAACGGTATTATTTACGGTATTAGAAACAAAAAAGCCACGTAATCATTTGATTTACATGGCTTAATTGAAATGAGATGGTGCCTCGAGGCGGAATCGAACCACCGACACGAGGATTTTCAATCCTCTGCTCTACCAACTGAGCTATCGAGGCAACTCATTGGAGGCGCGTATTAAACCGAGATCTGCTTTTGGTGTCAACAGTCTGATTTAAAAAATGTTTATTTAGTGGGTACGTAGCCTTCGGCTTTCTCAAAATCTTCGCCAGCGAAGAACTTTTGCATTTCGCCTTGAAGGAATTTGCGTGATTCGGCATCCATCATGTTGAGGTGTTTTTCATTGATCAACATGGTTTGGTGATCGGTCCACTCTTGCCATGCTTTTTTGGAGATATTGTCGAAGACGTCTTGGCCGATTGGACCAGGGTAGGGTGCGCGCTCTAGACCTTCTAGTTCTTCTTGGTACTTACGACAAAAAACGGTGCGTGACATTTATCTCTCCTTATCTGCAGCGCTGAGTGTATGAATCAGTGTTTTAACGGGCGCTGCTAAGCCAACTTCGCTGGGTTGTACGCTGTTATACCAGAGTGTGGTTCGCTCTTCCATGACGTGATCAACACATAGCTCGTCGGCATTGATCACTACAGGTGTGATCTCTAGGTGATAGTGCGAGAAGGTGTGTCGAAATGGCTCTAAGATCTCTAATCTGTTTTGATCAACGGCCCAGTGTGCCTCTATATCTCGTAAGTCAGCTACTTCTGGAAAACTCCACAGCCCGCCCCATATGCCCGCGGCGGGTCGCTGTTCCAGTAGAAACTGAACGCCCTCTTTTATCAGTAACATATAGGTCTTTTTGGTCGGCTTCTCTTTTTTTGGTTTTGATCCGGGAAAGTCTGAAACGCGATCTATTTTTAAAGCGAGGCAATTTTCGCTAATTGGGCAGTCACTACAACGAGGTTTGGAGCGTGTGCAGAGTGTGGCGCCAAGATCCATCATGGCTTGGGTATAGTCAGCATTGCGGCTATCTGGTGTCAGTGATTCGGCATGCTCCCATAACCTCTTTGCAATTTGGGCATTACCCGGCCAGCCCTCGACTGCGAAGTATCTCGCTAAAACGCGTTTTACATTGCCATCTAGAATGGCTGCTTTAGTGCCATAGGCGATAGAACTAACGGCCGCTGCGGTTGATCGGCCAATGCCCGGAAGTTGTTCCAGCAGATGAGGGTCTTGTGGGAAGTCGCCATTAAACTCGTTCGCAACCATCTTTGCCGCTTTGTGCAGGTTTCTGGCTCGTGCGTAGTAACCCAGGCCGGTCCAGTGGTGAAGCACTTCATCGATCGGTGCTCTGGCTAAGGCTTCGACGGTAGGAAAGCGATCCATAAAAGCGTTGTAATAGGGGATGACGGTTGCCACTTGGGTCTGCTGTAACATAATTTCAGAGATCCAAGTGTTGTAAGCGCTTTTTGTCTGTTGCCAAGGAAGGTGCTTGCGACCGTGCTGATCAAACCAATCCAACACGATCTCAGAGAAGTGACTATTATCCATTCGGTCTCTTTACTAATTACCGAACAGCCCCTTAATAAGAGATCCGGCGTCCTGGCTTTTCAGCTGTTCGCCCAATTTATCTTTAAGAGAATCTTGTAGCTTCTCTTTGGCTTGCTGTTCGAATGCCTCTTTTTTCTTGTCGATCTCAGCTTGCAGCTTTTCGCCAGCTACTTTTTTCAGCATATCACCAACAAAACGGGTATCCAGTTTGCAGAGTTTAACAGGGTCTGTATCGAATGCGCCTCTACAATTGACGGGGATACGAGTGCCACGCAGGGCTGGATTGATGCCACAGCTCTTTTGGAAGAGATCCTCTTTGATGGTTAACCCAAGTGTGTAATCGAGTGATTGCTTGGGCAGGTTAATGGTGCCGTTGGCGTCCAGAGTAGCGGCATCGACACTGGCCAGAAGCTCTGGGTTGGTCACCACGCCATTTTTAATAATGAAATCACTGTTCAGATTGGCAATCGGGGTGGTTTTATCGACTTGATCAGGGTTAAAGCCAAACGAGGTGATGTTCTCGATTTTTTGACAAAGTTCCTGTGCCAAATCGATGCCTTTGATCACCCCTTCATCAGCGCTCAGTGTCATTTTGCCGTTTAGGTTTTCGATGAACGATTTAACGGATGTTCCTTGGGTGCTTAGCGTTCCTGCTAGATCCACTTTGGCCGAGAGAATCGGATCTGCCATTGCCAATGCCATCAATTGTTCGGCTGCAATGCCTTTGAACGTTGGATTGAAAACCAATGTTGGCACTTTGTGATTGGCTCTGATCTCAGCGGTAGCATTTAATGAACCACCGAAGGCCTTAGCATCTAACTGATCGACGGTAAGCACACCACTTTTTGTGTTAGCGCTGAGCTTTATGTCAGTAATGGTTTGCTGTTTTACAACAAGGGTATCGAGCGATAACCGGTAGGTTGAGTTATCGGAAATGGGGAGTGAAAGCTCGATTGGGTCCGTTGGCCAGCCTTTTTCTGATGACGTATTCGCTTTTTCAGTCTTACTTGAGGGTAGGTAACGATCTAAATCGATTCGATCGCCCGCCAGATCCACCTGCATGGCAAGACTGTTTAGATCAACATTTGCGGATCCATTAAAGCGGCTCTCATCAAAGCGTAGATCGATATTAGAGAGGGTCAGAGTCTGTTTTTCTGTATCGAATGTTAGCGCTGTGGTTAGATCGATCGACAGATCAAGATTGTCTTTGTCTTGATTGGGTACAGACAGCATCAGCCCTCTAATTTGAATGCTATCGGCCTCTATTTGACCACCGAACAGAGCCGGGATGTTGATGATGGCTCTCGCGCTGTTGAGGGTGGCCTGTTGTGTTGGCTCACCCAGTTGTGCAGAGATATCACTGAGTTCTACTGCAAGAGTCGGGTAGAGCGACCAGCCGATTGGGCCATTAATCGCCAGTTCAACGCCGGCTCTCTCTTTGGCTTGTTTCTCGATTTCGGCTTTGTATTCGTTGGGGTCAAACAGGTAGGCCATGTAACCAGCCAGTGCTCCAACAATTAAAATAGCGACGATTATAAGGGCGACGATCATTCGAATAGCGACGTTCATACTCTTTTCCAAATTAGGTATTTATATTCAGTGTAGACGAAAATTAAAAAAAGCCAGTAAACCTGCCGTTTACAGCGCGATTTCGCTATACTTGCGCTTTGCGCAGGACTAGCGGAGAGAAACATGGCTGCACGCACAGCAAACGTATCACGCGATACGCTAGAAACTCAGATCAGTGTTGAGATCAATTTAGACGGTACCGGTGAATTTAAAGCCGATACGGGTGTCCCTTTTCTAGAACACATGATGGATCAAATTTCGCGTCACGGCTTGATTGATATCAACGTCAAAGCAAATGGCGACACACACATCGATGATCACCACACGGTTGAAGATATCGGCATTACTCTTGGCCAAGCGTTTAAGCAGGCTGTTGGGGATAAAAAAGGCATTCGTCGTTACGGCCACGCATACGTGCCGCTGGATGAAGCGTTGTCACGCGTGGTGATCGATTTTTCGGGTCGTCCAGGTCTAGAGATGCACGTCGATTTTGTTCGCGGTTCTGTAGGCGGTTTTGATGTCGATCTATTCGGCGAGTTCTTCCACGGTTTCGTGAACCACGCGGGTGTTACGCTGCATATCGATAACCTGCGCGGTAAGAACACTCACCACCAAGCCGAGACGGTGTTTAAAGCCTTTGGGCGTGCTCTGCGCATGGCGTTAGAGTTTGATGAGCGTGCGGCTGGCATGATGCCTTCTACTAAAGGGTGTCTATAAGTTATGAGCACGATCGCCGTTATTGATTACGGTATGGGCAACCTGCATTCGGTTGCTAAAGCGCTCGAGCTGGTGTCAGACGACGGTACCCAGGTAATCTTGACTGCAGATCCACAGAAGGTACGCGATGCGGATCGTGTTCTTCTGCCCGGCGTCGGCGCGATTCGTGATTGTGTTGCGGAGATGCGCCGTCTTGGTGTGGATCAAGAAGTGAGCGAAGCTATAAGCTCTGGTAAGCCCTTCCTCGGTATCTGTGTGGGTTATCAAGCACTCACTAACTTCTCTGAAGAGAACGGTGGCGTTGAGTGTTTAGGCGAGTTTGAAGGCCGTGTAAATTTCTTCGGCAAAACACTTAAAGATAGCAACGGCGAAAAGCTAAAAGTGCCCCATATGGGTTGGAATCAGGTTCAGCAGAGCATTGATCACCCACTCTGGCAGGGTATCGAAAACGACACACGTTTCTACTTTGTGCACAGTTACTACGTTAAGTTGGCTGAACAATCACTGGTTGCTGGGACTGCGAATTACGGTGTCGATTTTGATGTGGCGTTGGCTAAAGACAATGTCTTTGCGACCCAGTTCCACCCTGAAAAGAGCTCGAAGGCGGGCCTTCAGCTTCTAAAGAATTTTGTAAATTGGAACGGCCAAGCTTAAGTCGTTCATCCATAGGAAAGCTTCAATGTTAATTATCCCTGCGATTGATCTTAAAGACGGTAAATGTGTGCGCCTGCGTCAAGGCCGTATGGATGACTCAACCGTGTTCTCTGACAACCCCGTTGATATGGCGGCTAAGTGGGTGGATGCTGGCTGTCGTCGCTTGCACCTAGTCGATTTGAACGGCGCGTTCGCAGGCGAGCCAGTCAATGGTGGCATTGTGCGTGAGATCGCTAAAGCTTACCCAGACCTACCGATCCAAATTGGTGGCGGTATCCGTTCTGCAGAGACCATTGAAGCTTACCTAGATGCGGGTGTCTCTTATGTGATTATCGGTACCAAGGCCGTAAAAGAGCCTGAATTTGTTACAGAGATGTGTAAAGCATTCCCAGGCAACATCATCGTGGGTCTTGATGCACAAGATGGCCGCGTAGCGATTGATGGATGGGCGGAAGTGACCGATGTGATGGCCGTCGATTTAGCTAAGCGTTTCCGTGATGACGGTGTCTCTTCAATTGTTTATACCGATATCGCACGCGATGGCATGATGCAGGGCGTCAATGTTGAAGCGACTGTGGATTTGGCCGTTCAGGGCGGTATTCCTGTTGTCGCTTCAGGCGGCGTCACAAACATCGATGACATTCGTGCATTAGCCGAAGTGGCGGATCAAGGCATCTTGGGTGCGATTACTGGCCGTGCTATTTACGAAGGCACTCTCGACGTGGCAGAAGCACAAGCTCTTAGCGATCAGCTAACGGCTAAGTAAGGACAGATAGATGGCACTAGCGAAGCGCATAATTCCCTGTCTGGATGTCGAGAATGGACGCGTTGTTAAAGGCGTAAAGTTCCTCGATATTCGAGATGCAGGTGATCCAGTAGAGGTTGCTCGCCGATACGACGAACAAGGGGCTGATGAGATCACCTTTTTGGATATTACGGCCAGTCATGAAGGTCGAGACACGATGGTGCATACCGTTGAGCGTATGGCGTCGCAGGTGTTTATCCCTCTCACGGTAGGAGGTGGTGTTCGTACCTGTGACGATATTCGTACGCTTCTGAATGCTGGCGCCGATAAAGTGTCTATCAATACGGCGGCTGTATTCAATCCTGAGTTTGTTAAAGAGGCCGCGGATCGTTTTGGTAGCCAATGTATTGTAGTGGCGATCGATGCAAAGCGAGTCTCTGCAGCGGATGAAGAGGGTCGTTGGGAGATCTTTACCCACGGTGGCCGCAAGCCTACAGGCTTAGATGCTGTTGAATGGGCGAAAAAGATGGAAGAGCTTGGTGCCGGGGAGATTCTGTTGACCTCCATGGACCAAGACGGAGTGAAAAGCGGGTACGATCTGGGCGTGACGCGTGCCGTTTCAGAAGCGGTGACTATTCCAGTTATTGCTTCTGGTGGTGTGGGTAACCTGGATCACTTGGTGGATGGCTGCATCGAAGGTAAAGCGGATGCCGTGTTAGCCGCCTCTATTTTTCACTTTAACGAATACACAGTACCTCAAGCGAAAGCGTACATGCGCGAGCGTGGTATTGAAGTACGTCTTTAATCAACGGCACAGGTAGATATCGATGCTAGATCCCAATGAACTAGAAACTGAGATTCGTAACCTTGAGCACTGGCAGCAGGTTGCATTCTCTGCTGCGCTGACAGAGCGTATGTTCAATAACTTTGCACTCTTCTCCAAGTTAATGGAGTTTGGTGATTTAGATCGCATGCGCACTGTTCTCGATGGCGTATGGGGTGAGCTGGCGCAAAACGGCAGTAAGCTTAACTACGACGTTCAGCTTGGCCATGTAGACGATAACCTGGTTGATCTCGATGAGTTTGACACCTTTGGTGCGATCCCCGCACGCGACGCTATGCTGGCGCTCTACTCAACGCTGATGTGTAAGTTAGAGAAAGAGGCAAGTGACGCAGTGGCGGTCTCGAATCTATCGTATGAAACGGTCTCAGCTTATATTGAGTTTGCCGAAGCGGATGATCAGATGTCTGATGAAGAGCTGATCCGTATGATTAACGCACATGACATGATGCTGGATGAAGACGCGTTTCAAAGCGAAGTGCTGGAGCAGTTGAACGGCGCTAAGCAGAATTCCGCAACCATTGCCGCTCTGCGAGAGCTTGGTGAAAACCAAGGTGTTTCAAACATAGGGATCAGCGACGAAGAGTAATGCTTAGACTGGGTCTTATTCTTCTGATTGTTCCGAGCCTCGTCCTGATGGGGGCATATATGTACGAGCAGCACTTGATCGAGAGCTGCACGGCCACCGGCGGTTTCTATGACTATGCTTTAGCAGAGTGTAATCCTAAGACAGAACAACCTTTTATTCCTTTTATGGTGCGCTATCCACTTCTGGTGAACGGCGGCATGTTGTTGAGTGTCTTGGGCCTTCTATTAGCCATCGTAGGACTCTACAAACCCAACAAGCGAGACGTTGTGTGATTAAAAAGATCATTTGGGCGCTGATTATCCTTTCAGGAATTGGCTTCTATCTATGGGCTGAATTTGCCGGTGATGATTGGTTGGCGGAATTCAACTCTGAGCGTCAGCAAGCGGCCGCTGAGTTCTTTGCCAAAGGCCAAGCTCAGGGTCAGTTGAAAACGGACCAAGCCTGTTTTGATGATGCGATTGGACAGATTGCCGAGTGTTTGAGTATCTCTTGTACCGTGGATGCTGGCCAGTATCTGCGAGGTTGCTGGGGGGTTGCCCAGCGTGAAGAAGGCTTCTGTGACGGTGTTCCAGAGTTTCAAGAAGAGAAGACCGAAGACGAGAAAGAGTGGGCCCGTTTTGCCTGCTACGATTTAAACAGCCGTGGTGATGGCTGTCGTCTTCTGATGCGTCAAAAACAGCAGCACTGCGCACTACAATAAGGACCAGTTGATGAACTTTTATTTAGCCGCGATGGAGCCCTTCCTATTCTGGGGTGGTTTAGGCATCTACATCATCTCTCTTGCAATGTATGGAACTCGAAGTGGTGATTGGCAAGCGATCCTCCGTTTTTGGGAGCCATTGCTCAAACTTAACCCAACAGAGTTTCGCATCAACCGAATCGGTCTTAGTGGCATGATTCTGGCGGTTGTGATCCGAGTTTATCTCAATTTCTTAGCGTAATTCGCCATGCGCACGAACTCGCCATTTTCAGGTCTGGCCTATTTAGTCCGCGGTTTCAAAATGCTGTCAGAGCCAGGTCTGCGCGCCTTTGTTTTGGTCCCGTTGCTGATCAACACCGTCATCTTTGTCGGGGCGATCTATCTTCTGGTGACCAACTTTTCTGCTTGGGTTGATGCGTTAATTGCCCTTTGGTTACCAGATTGGGGTTGGTTGGATTATCTGATCTACTTTTTATGGCCAATATTCGCACTGGTACTGGTGTTAATGGTCTATTACGGTTTCTCCGTTGTAGCCAATTTCATAGCCGCGCCCTTCAATGGCATTCTCTCAGAACGGGTTGAACAGCGTCTTCGTGGCAATGCCATCAGCAATGAACTCAGTCTATTGCAGATGATTCCTGGCACGCTTGCACGTGAATTGGCTAAGCTCGCTTATTTTCTTCCTAGGGTGCTGCTGCTACTGACTCTGGGTTTTATCCCACTCATCAACCTTGCTACCCCCGTGCTATGGTTCATTTTTAGTGCGTGGATGATGGCGATTCAATACATCGACTACCCAATGGACAATAATGGGCTGACGTTCAAGCGCATGAAAGGGCTATTGAAAGAGCGCCGTTGGTCTGCGTTGAGTTTAGGCTCTGTGATACAGCTTGGCATGTTGGTGCCGCTGCTAAACCTGATCTTGATGCCGGCGGCTGTGATTGGTGCGACGATCTTCTGGGTGGAAGAGTATGAAGGTAATGATTCTGCATTACCCCGCGCTTAAATTTTAACGACGCGACTTTCAGGAAAGGTCACGTTAAAACGGCTCCCTTCACCTGCTTTGCTGGTCACACCTAACTTGGCATTATGCCTAACCAACACATGTTTCACTATGGCTAATCCAAGGCCTGTACCACCACTGTCGCGGGATCGCCCCTCATCCACCCTATAAAAACGCTCTGTGATCCTTGGTATGTGTTCAGCCGGTATACCGACACCGTTATCGGTCACCGAAAAAAGTACACCGTTGTCGAGTGTTTCCAGTGTTATGTCGATAACGCCCTTTGGCGGCGTATATCGAACAGCATTGAACACAAGGTTAGATAGTGCGCTACGTACTTCACCTTCATTACCAAGTATGTCGAAGCCTTCATCCATTTTGAGTGAAATTTGATGCTGTTTTGGACCAGAGACATCGACGGCCTCTTCAGCTATTCCTTTCAGCATCTCTCTGATGAATATGGGCTTTCGACTTTTATTTTCTGAGCTGGTTTCCAGGCGTGAAAGGGTAAGAAGATCAGAAATCAGATCGGCCATTCGACGGCTCTGAGACTGCATAGATTGAATGGCTTTTTGTATTGGCTTGGGCAGCTCTTGTTCTTGCAGTGTCTCTAAATACCCATGGATTACAGTAATGGGTGTTCTTAGTTCGTGTGATGCGTTAGCCAAGAAGGTATGGCGCATCTGAGCGACTTTCTCGCTTTCAGAGATATCTCTAACAATGAGTACTTTTTCATTATCACCAAATGACTCTACTCGGTACTCTAGAACTCTTTTATGGTCTGAGGAGTCGGCTTTAAATGAATCAACATCAGACGATTGAGAATAAAAATCTAAGAAAAACGGGTCAGCAAAAACCTGTTTTACTTTTTTATGCTTCTGTTCAATGGTTAGCTCTAGTATCTCCTCTGCAGCATTATTCCACCATTCAATAGTGTCTTGATTATCAATGATGACGATGGCGTCTTTCATGGCGGAGGTGGCCGCTTGAAACTGATCCATATCGGCATGGATCTCATCGTACTCCGCTTCGGTTTTATTCCGGTATTCGGCTATCGAGCGAACAATACGCCCCTGTTCAAAAGGTAATTTAGGATCAGGTGAGTTGAGGTTTAGGTCTATCCAACGGACTAATTTTGCATTGAGAATTGCAGAGAATGTCGACCAAATTATTGAACCACTTAATGCACCTATCAATAGGCTGTTGCTCGTGTAAAAACCGACAGCTGCACCTGCAAGAGTAAAGCTCAGAAGGCCAAGTAGTTGGCGTGCTATCGATTCATTCACAAATGTTTCCTAGAGTTTGGTTGAAAAACGGTACCCTGTTCCCCGAACCGTTTGGATTAAATTACCAAGGTCTGGCCCTAAGGCTTTTCGGAGTCGTCGAATGTGTACATCCACTGTTCGTTCCTCAACATAGACATTCCCGCCCCAAACCATATCTAATAATTGGCCCCGGGAATAGGCTCGATCTTGGTGTGTCATGAATAGATGAAGCAGTTTGAACTCTGTTGGGCCTAAATTTAGTGACTGACCTGCCGCATTTGAAACGCGATGTGAGACGGGGTCTAAAATAATACCGCCAATTGAAATGGCTCCTTCATCACTCTCCGGAAGACTTCTTCTGAGCACCGCTTTTAAGCGTGCGATTAGCTCTTTTGGTGAAAAGGGCTTAGTGATGTAATCATCAATCCCTGCTTCAAGGCCCTGAATTTTATTGTCTTCATCGGCTTTCGCTGTCAGCATAATGATGGGCAGATCTTTGGTGGTTGGATCACTGCGAAGGCGTTTGGCGAGCTCTATGCCACTAGTACCCGGCATCATCCAATCAAGCAGCATCATGTCAGGCTTCTCATCAATGACTATTGCATGTGCGGTTGTTGCATCGCAGGCTTCCAGTGTTTCAAAACCGGCGAGCTCTAATGCCATTACAATCATTTCACGAATAGCAGATTCATCATCAACGATCAGTATGCGTCTAGTACGACTCATGGTAGCTTTCTCATCTGTTTCATTGATCTTATTAAATGATGCTTTCGTTACAAAAATATGACAATGACGATCTACAGCGCGTAATCAGCCGCTAAAGCGACCAATACCACCAGCTCCGCATAGTGATTGTTTAGAAAGGCTTTAAAGCAGGGCATGCGTTCTCGATCTTTTATCAGCCAGTGCTGGTAGATGAAAAATCCTACAGCGCCAATTAGCCCACCATAAAAATAGATCCCGAGCGATTCCAACATGCCAATCCAAATCAATACAGCAATGGCACCAACCTGTAAGCCGGCTATGGCGATGCGATCGTATTGGCCAAAGAATACAGCCGTCGATTTGATACCAATCTTCAAATCATCATCTCGATCGACCATGGCGTACATCGTGTCATAGGCGACGGTCCATAGAATTTTAGCCAAGAATACCAGCCAGCCCACTAAGGGTACCTCACCTAATGTGGCGGCAAAGGCCATAGGAATGCCCCAACCAAATGCCATACCCAAAACGACCTGTGGAAAGTGGGTGTAGCGCTTCATAAAGGGGTAGCTGAAGGCCAGCAACAGTGCGATGGGCGATAGCATGATCGCGGCTTTATTAGTAAATAGCACCAAAATGAATGCGACAAGCATTAACGCGATGAATAATCCAATAGCCTCTTTGCTGGTTATTCTTCCGGTGGGAAGTGGACGTTGGGAAGTACGTTTTACATGGCCATCCACTTTACGATCAGCAAAGTCGTTGATGACACAGCC
>Ga0102951_1000569_pt1 | contig 13160 bp, 17 predicted proteins | sample SalPonA_B_H2O_MG_FD_78507 | JGI IMG/M metagenome (GOLD analysis project Ga0102951, IMG submission 78507) | Water microbial communities from South San Francisco under conditions of wetland restoration - Salt Pond MetaG R2A_B_H2O_MG | ecosystem: Environmental > Aquatic > Non-marine Saline and...
GACAATTACGAGGACGGCGCGGCGTACTTCGCCCTGGCAGGCGAACAGGCAAAAGCGGACCGAGGTTAACCGATGGCGGAAAAGAAAGCGGCACCGAAACGGCGAGGACGACCACCAGGGAAAAAACCCCCTGCGCTTACGCACGCCCAAACGATGGACGCGATTATCGATTGGCTTTCCGAGGGTAAAACCCTGCGCGAGTTTTGCCGCCAGCCTGGAATGCCGAGCTTTCGATCGGTATACGATTGGTGTGATGCCGACGAAAATTTTGCTGCACGCTTCGCGCGCGCGCGGGAAATCGGCCAGGATATGATCGCCGAGGAAACGATCGAAATTATCGATACCGAACCCGAGTATGCCGAATCCTGGTCCGAGGGCGGCGGTTCCCGTCGTCGCGACGCGGCGTTCGTGCAATGGCAGAAAAACCGGGCCGAGCAGCGCCTTAAATTATTGGCGAAATGGAACCCGAAACGATACGGCGACAAAGTCGGCGAGGGGCCGACCGATAATCGACCGATCAGTATTGAGATAATTAAACCCGATGGCGCAGATTAGACCGACGTTACCGCAATATCAGTATATGACCAGCGAGGCCAGATTCCCGGCGTTCGTCGCTGGGTTCGGGTCCGGTAAAACCGAGGCGTCGGTATTGCGCGCAATTTACGGCATGATCGCGAACCCTGGTACAAACCGGGGATATTACGAACCGACGTACGACCTTATTCGTATGATCGCCTGGCCACGGTTCGAGGAAATCCTTACCAGGTTGGAAATCCCGTACAAGCTATACAAAACACCGTTAAACCAAATTACGATCGAGGGCCTGGGAACGGTATTCTTTCGATCGATGGATAACCCGCAGCGAATTATCGGTTACGAGCACGCCGACGCAGATATCGACGAGCTGGATACACTGAAACGCGACGATGCCGAGCACGCCTGGCGCCAGATAATGGCCAGGAACAGGCAGCACAAACCGAACGGCGCACCGAATACGATCGGCGTTACGACCACCCCCGAGGGATTTCGATTCGTATATGAGGCCTGGAAAAAGGAACCTCGAGCCGGGTACGAAATAATCAAGGCCTCGACCTTTAGTAACCCGCACTTGCCCGATGGCTATATCGAGGCAATCCAGGACCTTTACCCCGAGCACTTGTTGGCGGCCTACCTTAACGGCGATTTTGTAAACCTAACCTCGGGCACCGTATACGCGTCGTACGATCGCGCCAGGTGCAACAGCGACGAAACGATCCAGGAACGCGAGGACCTGTTTATCGGGTGCGATTTTAACGTTACGCAGCAGGCGGCCACGGTTTACGTTAAACGCCCTGGCGTCGAGGGGCCGTCCTGGCACGCGGTCGACGAAATGGTCCGTATGTACGATACGCCAGAAATGATCGAGGTTATTAAATCCAGGTACCCAGGGCATAAGGTTTATATTTACCCGGACGCCAGCGGCGGGGCCAGGAAAACGGTTAACGCGTCGGTATCGGATATCGCCCTTTTGCAGCAAGCGGGGTTTTACGTCCGGGTAAAATCCAAAAATCCGGCGGTTAAGGACCGGGTCCTCGCAATGAATAGCGCCCTCGACCGAAACCTGGTAAAGGTTAACGCGAAACGGTGCCCGAACGTCGCGGAATGCCTGGAACAGCAAGTATACAAAAACGGAGAGCCGGACAAATCGAGCGGAAACGACCACCAAAACGACGCGACCACGTACCCGATAGCGTACGAAATGCCGATCGTTAAACCGGTCGCCTCGGTCGACTTCGCTTTTGCGATTTAATTTACGGTGCTAATATGGCCCAAACGATAGGATTACAGTTATGCCGGTAAGTACAAAACACCCACAATACGAGCTATACGCGAGCGTATGGCAGAAAACGCGCGACGCCGTGCGGGGTTCGGTTGCCGTTAAAGAGCAGCGCGCGAAATATTTACCCGTACCCGATGCAGATACGAACGCCCAGGGCGTCGATTCGGTCCGGTACAAACAATACCTAAAACGCGCGGTATTCACAAACTACACCGGGCGCACAAAAAACGCCCTGGTCGGCGCAGCATTTCGCAAGTCGCCGATGTACGAATTACCCGACGGCCTGGAATACCTGGCGGACGACGCCACCGGCGACGGCCTAAGCCTGGAACAGTTGGCAAAGGACGAGCTTTCGAACCTACTCGAAACGGGTCGAACGTTATTCCTGGTCGATTACCCCCAGGCAGAGGACGGACTTTCGGCCGAGGACGTCGCCCGCCTGGACCTGCGCGCCTCGATTATCCCGTACACGGCCGAGGCGGTGATTAACTGGAAAACCGAGGTTATCGCCGGGCGCCGGTTGCTAACCCTGGTCGTACTGGCGGAACCCTACCTCGAGGCCAGCGACGAGTTTACCCACGAATCGAAAACGCAATACCGCGTTTTGCGCCTGGGCGAGGACGGTTACAGCCAGCAAATTTACCGGGACGACGAGCCGTATACCGAGGAATTTTTCCCGCGTCGTGCCGATGGTTCGACCTGGGACGTTATCCCGGTAACGTTCGTCGGCAGCAAAAACAACGACTCGACGATCGACGACGCGCCCCTGGCGGATATTGCCGACGTAAATATCGCGCATTATCGAAACTCGGCCGATTACGAGGAAAGTTGTTTTATTACCGGGCAGCCGACCCTATTTATTACGACCAGCCTGGACGGCGAAACCTGGAAATCGCTTAACCCGGAAGGTATTAAAATCGGATCGCGCGCGGGCCACGTCCTGGGCGAAACCGGGTCCGCGTCGCTATTGCAGCCAAACCCGAACCAGTTGGTGCTTAACGCAATGCAGGCCAAAGAATCGCAAATGGTTGCGATCGGCGCGCGTATAATTACCGACCGCAGCGGTAACGAAACTGCCGAGGGCGCCCGTATTCGGTTCGCGTCGGAAAACTCGGTCCTGGGCGATATCGTCGGGAACCTATCCGAGGCGATCGAAACGTGCATTTACTGGTGCGGCGAATTTATGGGCGTGCCCGTCGACGATATCGAGTTCGATATTAACCGCGAGTTTTACGACAAGTCGGTCGACCCGCAGCTAATTATGAGCCTGGTTACCTTGTTGGATCGCCAAATCGTAAGCGACCAGGATATTTTCGACCGTTTGAAAGCGGGCGGATTGATTGAGCCAGGCCGAACCCTCGAGGACGTACGCGAGGAAATCGGCGAGCTTTCGCCCCTGGCGTAACGAGGTGCAGCATGGCAAAGCGGATCGATAAGTCGAAAATGAAATGCAACACCCCGAAACGGACCCCGAACCACCCGACAAGGTCGCACGTCGTAAAGGCGTGCGAGGGCGGCAAGGAAAAAATTATCCGGTTCGGGCAGCAAGGCGTATCGGGATCGCCCCCTCGCAAGGGCGAGAGCAAAGCCGATGCAGCGCGGCGCGCGTCGTTCAAGGCCAGGCACGCAAAGAATATTGCAAAAGGCAAAATGTCGGCGGCCTACTGGGCCGACCGCGAAAAATGGTAAAGGGGGTCCGATGCCAGTTACCAAAGTAAAAGGCGGTTATCGATGGGGTTCGAAAGGTAAGGTTTACCCGACCAAAGCCCAGGCAGAAAAGCAGGGCCAGGCAGCGCACGCGGCCGGGTATAAGAAAAAGGCCAAAAAGGGCAGCAAATGAGCACAAACGAAAACCTCGAGGACGGGTTTACCCGGCACCAGGTATTCGTGCAGCGGTACGCAAAGGGCCGCGAGCGCGAGGCGATGCTGCATATTGACCGTATGATCGATAAAGCGGTCGATCAATTACGCAGCGGCCGGTTAACCGAGTTCGGCGAGCAAAGGGCGAAACAAATTATTGTCGACCTGCGCCGAATGATGTCGGAGCTTGGTTTCGAGTATAGCGAACGAATGATCCGCGAAATGGCAGAGTTCGCCGATTACGAGGCCGAGTTTACGTTCGACCTGGTGGGGCAGCACGTTATCGCCGACCTTACATTACCGTCGCCAGGACAAATCCAGGCCGCAATATTTACCGATGTAATGAACCTCGAGCCGACGAAAGGGTACACGATCCGCGATGCACTTTCGGAATTCAACACCAGGAAGCAAAACCAGATTATCCAGCAAATCCGGGACGGCGTGGTCCTGGGCCAAACTATCGACCAGGTCGCGTCGAATATTACGAGCCTGGCACCGGTACAAAGGCGCCAGGCGGCGACGCTGGCCCGAACGATAACGAACCGGGTATCGATCAAAGCACGCGAAACCACGATGCGCGAAAACGACGACGTGGTCGAGGCGTACAAATGGGTCGCGACCCTCGATTCGCGTACCAGCCTGGTATGCGCGGGCCGCGACGGCCAGGTTTACAAGGATATCGACAAAAACCCGAAACCCCCGGCGCACTTTAATTGCCGGTCGACGATAACGTACGTCGTTAAACCCGAGTTCGACCTGGGCGCCAATATCGAAGGCGAACGCCCGTCGATCGGACCCGACGGCGACGTTACCCTGGTAAACGACAAAACGACGTATTCGCAATGGTTGCGGCGCCAGCCCCAGGCATTCCAGGACGAAATACTCGGCCCTGGTCGTGCTGCACTATTCAGAAAGGGCACAATACCGCTCGATCGGTTCGTCGACGAGAACGGCCGCGAGCTTTCCCTGGCGGAATTGCGCGACCTCGACCGGCAAATGCAGGGCACCGGGTCCGCACCGACGCCAGAGCAGGAACCACCGGCACCGCCCGAACCGCCCAGGCCAGCGTTTACGTTTACCCCGGCCGAGCAAATCGAGTTTAAGTCGCCCGCAGCGGCCCGTAAGGAAATCGCCCGGCGGTTCAATATTGCCGAAACCGACGACCGATACGATACCGATAAATTCCGGTTCCGTGGTCGGCGCCAGGATTACGGCAAACGTAATTCGGCCCTTAAAAATATGCCGCCCGAGGTCGTCCAGGGATACGCAGCGGTACAGCCCGAGCTTGACCAGTTGGCCCAGGCATTCAATATCCCGCCCCTGCGCGGCATGGCCAGGATTCGCGCCAATTCGCGAGCCGGGGCCGATATGGGCGACGGCATAATGGGCATTAACGGCGGGTATCAGCAAAAGCAGCTAAAAAATATCGAGCGATCGACGGTTCGAGGCGGCGAGTTAAATAATTGGTCCAGCGATTTCGACGACGCTACCTGGTCGGAGGTGCGGAAAGCCCGGTCCTGGACCGCCGACAGTTATTTCGATAACCGGTTCGACGGGTTCCGGTCGACCCTTTACCACGAGTTCGGCCACCACGTACACCAAATGTACGGCGTTAAACCTGGCGAATACTTATCCACAGGGTACCGATGGAAACCCCAGGTCGAGGAACGCCTGGCGGCGATCCGTAACCGCAAGGGGCCGACCTTTTACAGCGACACGAACGAGCGCGAATGGTTCGCCGAAAATTTCGCCCTGTATTTTATGGATAAAAAAGACAAAACCGACCCGTTATTCCGTGAGCTAATCGAGGACCTTTTAAATGCAGCTAACCGACCATGAAATCGAAACAGTCGATAAAATATCGGCGATCACAAACCAGGATTACGTTTCGCCCGAGGATATAATCGAGGCCAAACGTTTAATAAATACACTACCGGACGAAATCGCCCGGATGTATGACGAGGCGTTTTTTTTGATTGATGACGACAAAACGCAGTAATATGACAAAACCGGGGCGGTGCCCCAAATGCTAAAACCGGAGGCTATAGCATGAGCGACGAAATTTTCGAGGGCGTCGAAATCGACGACGAAGTAAAAAACCAATTAGCGGAACGCGTAAACGCAACGCTGCAAACTAAACTCGACGAGGAAACAAAGGGCCTTAAATCAAAGGTCGACGAGCTACTCGGCGAGAAAAAGGCAGCGCAAAAAGCACGCGAACAGGCGCAGCTTGAGGCAAAACAGCGCGCCGAGGAAAAGGCAAAGGCCGAGAACGATTATAAACAGCTTTTCGAGAGTCAAAAGGCCGAGGCGGATACGCTGCGCCAGACTATAGAGAAAATGAACGGCGACATAACCCGCGAGAAAATCACGGGCCAGGCCGCGAAATTAGCGTCGAGCTTGACAAAAGACACAGGACGCGCACAATTACTGCAACAACAGATAAGCCAGAGGCTTACACTTGTTGACGGTGAGCTAAGGGTAACCGACGAAAACGGGCAGTTAACCGTATCGACTTTGGACGATTTAACGGCCTCGATCAAAACGGCGTATCCTTTCCTGGTTGATGGTAACCAGGCAAGCGGTGGCAGCGCCACCAGGTCGCAAGGCAGCGCCGAGCGATCCAGGCAAATAACCCGATCCGAATTTGACGCAATGCCGCAAGGGCAACGTGCGGACTATGTCAAATCGGGCGGTAAAATCGTAAACGATTAACTTAACCCAGGAGGCCGACAATGGCTAACGTATTAACAAACCTTGCCGCCGACATTTACAAGGCGGCCGACACGGTGGGACGCGAGCTTGTCGGCTTTATTCCCGCATCTACTATTAACGCAGACGGCAGCGAGCGCGTAGCGAAGGGCGACACAGTTCGCGCGAGCTTTACACGCGAGGCCGCAGCGGTTGACGTAACCGAATCGATGACAGTACCGGAAGGTACGGACCAGACGGTCGACAGCAAAACGCTATCGATCAGCAAGTCGCGCGCCGTACAAATCCCGTACACTGGCGAGGACGTGCGCCACCTAAACAACGGTATCGGGTTCGAAACCGTATACGGCGATCAGTTGGTCCAGGCAATGCGTGCCCTTACCAACGAAATCGAGGCGGACCTGGCGGTCGAGGCGTATACAAACGCGTCGCGTGCGTTCGGTACGGCAGGCACTACGCCGTTCGGTTCTAACTTTAACGAGGTGGCCGAATTGCGCCAAATCCTCGTCGATAACGGTATGCCAGCCAACGATGGCCAGGCGTCGCTTATCGTTAACACTTTGGCAGGTACTAACCTGCGCCAGCTTGCCCAGTTGCAGAAAGCAAACGAGGCGGGCGGCGTGGATATGTTGCGCCAGGGTATTTTGCTCGATCTGCAAGGCCTCGGCCTGCGCGAGTCGGCGGGTATCCAGTCGCACACCAAAGGCACCGGGGCGTCGTACCTGGTTAACGATGCAGCGTCGGCGATCGGCGATACCACTATCGCAGCCGATGGCGGTACCGGTACGATCCTGGCGGGCGATGTTGTCACCATTAACGGCGATACTAACAAGTATGTCGTGAACGGCGCCCTGGGTGGCGGTTCGTTCGTAATTGGTGGCCCAGGCCTGCGCCTGGCAGCGGCAGACGATGCAGCGATCACGGTTGGCAACAGCTACACCGCGAATATTGCAATGCACCGTCGCGCCCTCGAGCTTGCGATCCGTGCCCCAGCAGTACCCGAAGGCGGCGACACCGCCGACGATGCAATGCTGGTGCAGGACCCGCACAGCGGCCTAGTATTCGAAGTACGTATGTACAAAGGATACCGTAAGGCAATGATCGAGGTTGCGGTCGCATGGGGCGTTAAGGCTTGGAAACCAAACTTTATCGCTACATTGCTCGGCTAACCGAGAGCAAAGGGGGCCTCGTGCCCCCTTTACTTGATCGGAGGGAATAAAGCATGACAGAACAAAAGAAACCGACGCGACGCGCAGCGCCTAAAAAGGCGGCCGAAGCGGCGGAACCAAAAAAGGTAACCCTGGTTAAAATGGTACGCGAGGACGGCAAAACGGCCGACGTGCACCCCCAGGAAGTCGAAAATTACCGCACCGGCGGCTATAGCGAGGCGTAAGGTATGGCACTGGTAATCGAGGACGGCACGCGAGTAAGCGGCGCAAATAGTTACGTTACCCTGGCAGAATTTAAGGCCTGGGCGGATTCGCGCGGCATTACGTACGGCACCGACCAGGTTATCGAGTCGCAAATCCTGCGCGCAATGGATTATATCGAGGGCCTAAGTTTTGTCGGGTTCAAGGAAACCGAAACGCAGCCCTTGCAATGGCCCCGAGTAAACGTCGTTATTGACGGGTTCGGCCTAAACGCGAGCACGATACCGGCCCAGCTAAAAACGGCCGTATACGAGGCAACAAAGGTCGAAATCGACGGCGATTCGAAATTCGCCCCGGTCGATCGCCAGGTAACCAGCGAAAAGGTGGGCTCGATTTCGATTACGTACAAGGATAACGCGGCAATGCAGCGCGCGACCCCGGCGTTAACGTCGGCCTTGCGTAAATTGGTACAGTCACCAATGGCGGTAATTCGGGCATGAGTTACGATTATACGGGTATAACGAATTCGGCGACGAACCTTATAACCAGGTTCGGCAAATCGTACACGTTTACCCGCACGACAAACGGCGGGTATAACCCGGCAACAGGTACCGCCGGGGTCGTTACGACCGACTTTACGAAATACGCGTGCGTATTCAATTACACCGACCAGGACCGGGCCGACGGTACGATCCTGGCCAGCGACCGGCGTATGCTGGTCGAGTCGGGCGATTACCAGGTCGGCGATACCGTCGTCCTCGGGTCCGACGTTTACCAGGTTATTAACGTAAGCCCTATCGCCCCCAGCGGCGACGTGGTGGCGGCAAATTTGCAGGTACGGAAGTAATGGCTAAATCATTTACCCAGGCAATCGAAGGTTTCGCCCAGTTCCCGGAAAAAGTTGTCCGGGGGACGGTGCTTTCGATGGGTTCGAAAATTATCGAACGGTCGCCGGTGGGTAATCCGTCGACCTGGAAAAAGCCCCGTAAGGGATACGTCGGCGGCCGGTTCCGTAATAACTGGCAATTCAGTATTAACACCCCGGCAGCCGGGACGAACCAGGGTACCGACCCGAACGGCGCGAAAGCGAACGCGGAATTAAAAGCCCTGGCCAATTCGTTCGATATGGGCCAAACCTTTTATATGACGAATAACCTACCGTACGCGGTTCGACTCGAGTTCGGTTGGTCAAAACAGGCGCCCCAAGGTATGGTTCGAGTTGTCGTCGCACAATACGAGCAGGCGATCCGGGAGGCAGCGGCGAAATTATGAGCACGTATTTTAACGATATGCAGGCCGCCCTCGATACGCAGCTTTCGACCCTGGCCGGTGGTTACGATATCGCCTGGCCAAACGTCGACTATAAACCGACGGCGGGATCGACATTTTTACGCGCGAGCTTTATACCAGGGGAAACAGCCCAGGTTACGCTCGGCGGGTCCGGCAAGGACGAAACAAACGCTATTTACCAGGTCGACGTCGTTACCCCTCGAGGGGCCGGGCGTACGTCGATCGTCGATAATGTCGCGGACCACTTTTCGAGGGGTTCCGTATTGGCATACAATGGTACGAAATTGCGCGTTCGTTCGGTGAGTATCGGGCCAGCAATAAACGACGGGGCCTGGCATTTCGTGCCGGTTTCCATATCGGTACAAACTTACACGGAGGCTAGATAATGGCTATTGCAAACGGTGCACAGCACAGCATGGCGTATATCGCGGAAACCACTTACGGCACGACCCCCGCGACGCCAGCATTTACACCCCTACCCCATACGGGTACGACCCTGGGAATTACAAAGGACGGAATCGAATCCGAGAAACTGCGCGGCGATCGCCAGGTCGAGGATTTCCGCCACGGTAACAAATCCGTCGCGGGCGATGTATCGGCCGAATTGGAATACGGCGCGTTCGACGATATCCTCGAGGCTTTGCTTTGCGGGACCTGGTCGACCGACGCTTTAAAAGCAGGCACGACCCGTCGATCGTTTACGCTCGAGCGCAAGTTCGGCGACCTAAGCACACCCGAATGGCACCGCCATACCGGGTGCGAGTTTAATACCCTGGGCCTTTCCGTATCGCCTAACTCTATGGTTACGGCCACGTTCGGCGTAATTGGTAAGGACCTAACGATCGGCACGTCCGCCCTTTCCGGCGCCACGTATGCAGCCGACAGCGGAAACAAACCGTTCGATTCGTTTACCGGGTCGATCCAGGAAGGCGGCGCCAGCATTGCGACCGTTACCGCCCTGGAATTGAACCTCGAAAACGGTATCGAGCCATTGTTCGCGATCGGCAGCCAGACCACCCAGCGCCCAAGTATCGGCAAGTCGCGACTAACAGGTACGTTAACGACGTATTTCGAATCCAGCGACCTATACGAGAAATTCCTTAACGAAACGGAATCCTCGATGCAGCTTGTACTTACCGACCTGGACGGCAATTCGTACACGATCGATATTCCTCGAGTTAAGTACAACAGCGGCCAGCCGGACGTATCAGGCGAGGGCGCGGTAACGGTTCCAATGGAATTTGTCGGCCTTTACGATTCGACCGAGGCGTCGCAAATCAAAGTAACCAGATCGGCGGCATAATATGGATTTCGATAAACTGGCAACAGTTGACCGTCACGAAGCCGGGGCCGAGTGTAATATCCTCGACCCCGGTACCGGGAAACCGACCGACGTATTTATTAAAATACAGGGCGCGGATTCGAAGGCCTGGCGAGCAGCTAAGAAAAACCAAACGGCGAAAATCATTGCAGCGCGAGCAGCAAAAAAGGACCTCGACGGCGATATTAACGACCTGGGAATCGATTTCGATAAAATGGATATCGACGCCCTGGTATCGGTAACGATCGACTGGCGAGGTATCACAAAGGGCGGGAAACCGTACAAATTTTCGGCAGAAAACGCCGAGGCACTATATTCGCAAGCCCCGAGTATTGTTCGACAGTTGTTGAATTATATCGGCGATGGCGAAAATTTTACCGGCGGCTAATCGACGAGTTTGTACTTTTTGGTCGCTGGTGCTTTTATATGCGATCCAAACCGAAAGGGTCGGAGGTTAGCCGATACGACACGTTAAAACAGGTCGAAAAAAGCACCGGTAAAACCCCGGCCGGGTTGTTAAATGGTCCCATATTGCGCCGAGAACACGCCGACGCCTGGGATATATTTAATACCCTGGCCGAGCATAGTTACCAGGAAATCGAGTCGTTTGGCCGGTTAACTGGTAATTTCTTGAGTGCCTGGGAGGTTGACGCCATAATGACGTTAAGCAGATATATTGGCGAGGACTTATCCCGATGGCCACCGAAGTAGGACAATTAACCCTTAAAGTCGATACAGGCGACGTCGCACGCGCGACGAAGCAAATCGAGGATATGGGCAATTCCGCAAGGGATACCGCCCAAAAAATCGACAAAGTTACCCCCGCGACAAAAACGGCAGGCACCGGAACCCGTGGCCTGGGCAACGAAGCCCAGAAAGCAGGCAAGCGAATAAACGATCTCGGCGACGAAATCCAGGACGCAAACGCCAAACTTAAAACCATGCCGACCCAAACAAAGGCGGCAAACGACGCAATGGGCAGTTTCGGTCGTAAGGCCGGGATGGCAGGTATTCAGTTCGAGCAGTTGGCGGGCCAAATTGCAATGGGCCAAAACCCAATGCAGGCGATCGGCGTACAAGCGGCCGACCTCGGGTTTATCCTGGGCGTGCCTTTACTGGGCGCCGTCGTCGGTATCGGGTCGGCTATTGCGTCGGTCCTATTGCCGAACCTGCTAAAAAGCGAGGACGCGTCCGAAACCCTATCAAATGCAATGGAACGCCTTTCGGAGGTTATCGAAAGGACCGAAACCGGGTCGTTCCAGCTTACCCAGCGATTCGTTACCCTGGCGGAAAAATCCCGCGAGCTTGCGGCGATCGACCTTGCGATCGGTATCGCCCAGGCGACGATCGCATACGAAACCGCGACCGAGCAGATACGCGGGCAGCTTGAGGGTATCGTCGGCGTTATCGGCCCGACCACCGCAGCGTTCGAGGAAATAAACGACGCGATCCGGGAAACCGGCGAGGTGCCCCGCGAGTTGCAGGGGTTTTATAACTGGACCAAAGAAATCGGCGAGGAATTCGGTGTTTCGCGCGACCAGGCCCTCGACTTGGTGCTGGCGTTTAAGCGATTCCAGGACGGCGTTATCCCATTGGCGGATTTACGTTCGGAGGTGCTGCGCCTGGCAGAAAGTGGCGATATGTCACGCGACAGCACGCGCCAGCTTGTATCGGCATTCCTGGACAATGTCGTCGCAGCGGGTAACGCGGAACAAGCCCTCGAGGCATTAAACGCGGTCCTAAACAACACCGACAGCGCATTGCAAACAGCGACGCAGCACGCGGACGGATTCGCCCAAAGCGTGGCGGGCATGATTTCGGTACTCGAGCGACGCGACGCAGCCCTTAAAAATTCCGAGGAAACCCTGGCGGTGCAGGCAGCCGTCGCACGAGGCGCCAGCGAGGCCGAGGTACAGCGTATCCGCGACCTTTACGCGGCGATTGAAGCCGAGGAAGCGCGCCAGGAAGCGGCCAGGGAATCCGCCAGGGAGCAAGAGCGGGCCGCCAGGGAATCGGAGCGCACAGCCGAACGCGAAGCCAGGGCAGCCGAAACAAAGGCCGAGAGGGAAGCCCAGGCGGCCCAGGACGCGATTACCCGCCGGAACCAGGAAGCGCAAAGCGTCGCCGAATCCTTGTTACGTGAGGAGGAAGCGATCGCGCTATCGTACGAACGTCGGCGCGAGGCGATCCTGGCCTCGACCCAGCTTACCGAGGAACAGAAAAACGAGCTTATCCGACGTTTAACCGAGGAATCGAACGCGGAATTACTCGAGCTTAACGCGAGTTACTGGGACCAATGGCTTACCAAACAACAAGAAAGCATGACCACGTTCGACGACGTGGCAGCGGGCGCCCTTAATACGTTTAAAACGGCGGCCGGGTCGGCGTTCGAAAGTATTATTTTCGACAGCGAAAGCGCCAGCGACGCGGTACGTAATTTCGCCGAGGCGATGGGGCGTTCGGTAATTAACGCCCTGGGCCAAATGGCGGCCGAATGGGCAGCGTATTATATCGTTCAGTCGCTAATGGGCAAAACAGCCCAGGCAGGCGCAGCGGCAGCAATGACCGCGAACGCGTCGGCTACCTCGATGCAGGCAGGCCTTGCGGCGTTCGCCTCGACGGCGGCAATACCAATCGTCGGCCCAGTAATGGCACCCGGCGCAATGGCGGCAGCTATCGCGGCCACGTCGCCAATGGTTGCGGCCATTTCGGCCCTAGCGTCGACAGCGGTTGCAGCGCGCGCCCTGGGCGGCCAGGTACGGGCGGGCGAGTCTTACCTGGTTGGTGA
>Ga0102951_1000573_pt1 | contig 13146 bp, 22 predicted proteins | sample SalPonA_B_H2O_MG_FD_78507 | JGI IMG/M metagenome (GOLD analysis project Ga0102951, IMG submission 78507) | Water microbial communities from South San Francisco under conditions of wetland restoration - Salt Pond MetaG R2A_B_H2O_MG | ecosystem: Environmental > Aquatic > Non-marine Saline and...
AAAGACGGCGACTTAGAGTGGTTTGATGTGACAGGTGGTAGAGGTAGTAAGATTAAAGTTGACCAGCCAGCATTTACATTTGAAGAAGCTACATATAACGCTAAGAACATCAATGCTCATAAGCAGACTGGTGAAAGTACCTTTGATGATCTGTTTTCGTAATAAATAGTGTTATTATGGAGTCCAACAATAAATGAAATACTTAGATTTATTTGAAGCAGAAGGTCACGAAGGTGGCGCCGCAAAGAAGTTTGAAGATGACTTGGTGACACTTGCGTTACTATCATCCAATAATCCAGATAAGAGTTTAGAAGAAGTGTATGATGCACATGCTACCGAGTTTGCATCACCTGGTCACAAAAAGCAAACTATACAAGCAATCACAAAGTTGAACGAGCGTTTCCCTGGCGAGAAATGGACAAGTGGTTCAAACTCTAACTTTGGATTACAAGATGCGCCATCGCCAGCATATGGTGTAAAGTCTGCTAAAAGTGATATAGTGTTAAATGACAAAGCTATATCCGTTAAACTGGATACAGCGTTTGTTGTTGCTAGTGCGCAAAACAAAGAAGAGTTTGCAGGTATATTTGATAGCGCTCTTGACTACTATATGCAGACTAAAGGCAATGACCTAGATGTAAGTGACGCAGTTGATGGCCTAAAGAGAGCTATACAAACTGCTAAGAATGATTATGTTGGTGAAGTAAAAAATCGTATCTTGCCTGAAGCCCGCAAACTTAAAGTTATCAATAAGTTTAGTGACGTTAAAGTAATCTACGAAGGTCTCCAAGAACACATTGCTAAAGTAGAGCAAGATGCTACAGACGCATATGCTGAAGCAACTAAAGTTCTAAAGAACGAGATTCTTAAAACTATACAGGCAACATTGAAAGATAATCCAGAGTTGAAGCAATACATTACATGGGAAGCATTAAGCTCGTCTATCAAGTACAACTTTCAGTTTCCGTATGCTCAGTGGGTTCTATCACCCAAAGGCGTACATAGTGTACAAAAACCAGATGACCCATATGTAGTTGCTTGTTCTAAAGTATCTAAGTTTGACATTCGTGGTTTGCCTACGGGCAAAATGCGCAGTGGCACATCGGCATTTGCGAAATACTATAAAAAACAACTTGCAGATGGTAATGATGTTGACATTGCGGCTATATATGATGAAATGAATAAGATGGCATTTAGCATGAAGATGGACGTTTCAGCGGCAAATCTTAAGAAACTGGATGTAAATGAAGCATTTGATATTAAAGCGTTATTTAAACGAATACTTGATAAAATCAATGAATGGATTCAAGCATTAGCGAAAAAGTTTGACTCTATGTTGGGCAAGCTAGATGCTTTAAAATCAGGCACATTACAAGGTTGGATGGCAGCACTTGACATTGAACCAGTGGCTGAAATCGTTCTACCGGAATAATCAACTTGACAGTCTGTACTATATCATGTAGTATGGACTGTATATAAAACAATCAAAAGGCAAAATATGCGTATTGAACAAGACATTAAGCTTGACTATAGTGACGTACTCATTCGTCCGAAACGAAGTACATTGGGTAGTCGTAAAGAAGTATCACTTGAACGGACATTTTCGTTCAGAAACTATAAGCCACATGATATGGATATAGAGCATCTACGCCCAGAAAACGGAAATTATACTGGTATTCCTATCATGGCGGCTAATATGGATGGTGTTGGCACATTTGAAATGGCAGAGACACTATCAGAGCAAGGGTTGTTTACTTGTCTGGTCAAGACTTATTCTGTTGATAAGCTGGTAGAATTCTTTTCAGTTGAAAGACCATATGTTGCGTATAGTATGGGTATTAGCGACAAGGACTTTTATAGATTTCAAAATGTATATGGAGCAGTGCCGAGCGGCAATCTTAAATACGTGTGTGTTGATGTAGCTAATGGATACTCGGAGCGATTTACTGACTTTATTCGTAAGTTGCGAGCAGGCTATCCACACATTGTAATCATTGCTGGCAATGTAGTAACAGGTGACCAAACGCAGGAGTTGATTCTAAGTGGAGCTGATATCGTTAAAGTGGGCATTGGTCCTGGTAGTGTGTGTACTACTCGTATTAAAACTGGTGTTGGTTATCCCCAACTCTCGGCTGTCATTGAGTGTGCAGATGCCGCTCATGGTCTTGGTGGCCATATTATCGCTGATGGTGGCTGTACTTGCCCCGGTGATGTAGCGAAGGCTTTTGCTGGCGGTGCAGATTTCGTGATGTTGGGTGGCATGTTAGCAGGTCATGATGAGGGCGGTGGCGAAGTAATCACTAAGCGTTATCAGACCAATGAGATTGAAGAACATGAGACGGGTGCTCGGTTACGAGTAGAAGAGAAACAGTTTGTACAATTTTATGGGATGAGTAGTGATGCGGCTAATACAAAACATTTTGGAGGACTTAAAGAATATCGTGCGAGCGAAGGCCGAGAAGCTCTCGTACCTTACAGAGGAAGAGTGGAAAGTACTATTCAAGATATACTTGGTGGTGTGCGTTCTACTTGCACTTACGTTGGTGCCGATAAATTAAAACGGTTGAGTAAGTGTACCACATTTGTCATGGTTAATAACCAATATAATCGTACATACGAAGGAACAACTACTAAGATATGAACAAATACAACATATGGGATAAGTGGGGTAAACTTAACAGTGTGCTGTTAGGCACAACTTATCAAAAAGAGTTTTATCGAGGAATCAAGAATAAAAAGATTCGTGATGCGTTTTATAGAATTGCTGATGAGTCACATGAAGACCTAGAGAATTATGCACAAGTGCTGAAAGATTTTGGCTGCGAGGTTATTCGTCCTGAGTTGGACCCAAATGACGAATTAATGAACTATATTGATGCAGATGGTAAAATTCAAACAAGAAAAGGACTTATTGTCGATAAACAACAAGTTCCTCGCGCTCCTCTCCAGCCACGAGATTGCACTATTGTAATAGGAAATACGCAGTTTAGACCATCTGAAGAACATCAAAGTGTGTATGATGCACTTGATAAATGGAACAGTCAAGATGTAGTGACAACATGGTCTAGAAATATTCCACAAGTGTCCGCGCCTGAAATAACACAGATAGGAAAAGACATATATATTGATGAAAAATTTCCAGAAATGGCTGCGCATCTAGAGCAATTCAGACAACATTATCCAAATTTACGATATAATAGATTGAAAGTTGGCGGCCACAATGATGCTTGTTTTTCTGCAATTAAACCAGGTGCTATTATGTCGCTCAGAGAGATTCAAAAATACGAGAAGACTTTTCCAGGATGGGACGTGTGTTATCTTGAAGGCGAGAGTTGGAGAAAAGTTTACAAGTTTCAAGATTTGAAAGATAAGAACGAAGGAAAGTGGTGGATACCAGGCGAAGAAGATAATGACGAGTTGACATACTTCGTAGAAACATGGTTAAACGATTGGGTAGGCTATGTAGAAGAAACAGTGTTTGATGTGAATACATTAGTGCTTGATGAGCATCATATCTGTGTTGCGAATCCTAATAATGAGATAGTAAATTCATTTCTTAAAAAACACAAGATGGAACCAGTTCATGTTCCATGGAGACATAGATATTTTTGGGATGGCGGGCTTCATTGTTTAACTCTTGACTTGAATAGAGACGGTGGCCCAACAGATTATTTCCCTGACAGAGACGGCCCTGTTAGTTGTGAAGGATTTGATTAGATATATATCATGTCAAAAGTTACCCGTCTTTTAGACGGGTTTTTTGTATACTTTTATTCACCATTCTGATGAAAATAAACACTTGAAACTGGTCTTGATCATACGCTAAAATCTGCTATTATGTATATAAATATTAGTGTTCCAAAAGAACAGAGCGGTCCCAAGCTCATAAAAAATGGGAGGCAGTTATCCCTGCCACAACAGAGATAGGTTTGCTTAACCTATAATAAGCGTCCCAAAACAGAAAGGAGAAACTAAGATGTTTAATAAACTTAAGAAAGCCTTTCTTGGACGCAATCGTGTATCCAAGAAAGTACAAAATGAAATCGCAAACTACCTAGTAGTGGAGTTTAAAATTAATCGCCAAGAAGCAGAGACCCTTGCTCGTACAGGTGAGTACATGGATATTGTGGAGGCACACCGCGTATGAAAACTATACTAAACACAATCAAAAGTATGTTCACTATGCCAAAACGTGAAACACTAGAAGAAATTTATCTAGGTCAAGCAACTAACCTTGTTGAACTAGAGCGTAGAATGAAAGAAATTGAACGTGGTCAAGCACCATGGCAAGACCGAGACAGAGGTGGTTACTAATGGCTAGAAGAATTAAAAACGTATTCAAGCGCATGGGAATTGCCATGATGAAGTCTAGGCTAGAATATGCTAAACGTCAAGTGGCATTACTTGGATATCATGAAATAGCAGAATCTATGAAGGAACAACAAAAGGAGCATTAATTGCTCCTTTCTTATATACATCATTAACTACTAAGATAAATAATATTGAAGAGGTGCCAGAATGAGCAGAACTACAATATTTGAATCAGTAATCAACAAGCTACTAGCAGCAAAAACACAAGAAGAAAAACGCGCAGTATTAGAATACTATAGCTACGAGACGTTATTACAACGTGTTCTTAGATATCTGTATAGTCCGTTGATAACATTTAACATGGACGACTGGAAGCCCAAGTTCGCTGGCAAATTTCATGGCATGGGTATGTCTAAATTCATGCATGTTCCTGAAGATATATTCCAAGGTAAATTCACACAAGAAGAAGCCGAGTTCGCATGTAATGTCGCACTTCAAAACATGAATGAAAAAGAAGTATCTACATTTGTGGCTATGTTAAAAAAAGACGAAGACCATTTTGGGGTGTCTATTGAATTAATCAATAGTGTTTGGCCTGGATTAATCCTTGAGTATCCATGCCAAGAAGCGTGTGAGTATTCTGCGGAATCATTTTCTTCTTTTGATGTACCTTTTGTCGCACAACGAATGTATAAAGGATTACGAGTTAATATTATAGTTCGTGGTAATAGTGTAGAATTTAGAGACAAGACAGGCAAAATACTTCACAACTTTGACCTATACGTTGAGCAATTTAGTAACCTAGCACAAAACGGCAGTACAGCATTTGATGGACATGCGGTAGTGGTCAATGATGACATGAAGATTGTCTCAACTGATGATGATGTGGTACTCGCTGCCAAACCAGAAAATATTAGATTTATACTATGGGATGCCATACGATATGATGGATTTGTTGAAGGCAAAGACAATCGTATAGGCTACAACTGGAGATTTAATGGGTTGGAGCATATGATGTTTTTGGCAGTTGATAAGAATCCTACGCCTTGTTATCGTGCTGCGGAGCACAAGATGGTAGGCACAGTAGAAGAGGCAGAAGCATATGCCAAGGAAATAAAAAACCCGATAGTTATAAAAAATCTATCGGGCACTTGGGCTAACGGTAAGACTAAGAACGAGTTAATAATTCAAAACTAGCATGACCAAATTTTGTGCCTTTTATGTTACAATCGGCACAAACTCCTTTGCGTTCGCCTTTTGCTAATCCTTGTCTAATTTTTCTAAGACGCTCTCCGTTCCAAGCCATAGCAAAAGTATTATCATAGCAATTACCCATAGAGCCGCCTCGGCGATGCCAATCATTACAACATAAATTAACGTCACCGTTCCAGTCAATAAACGCCTTATAAAACGGCAAATAACATTGTCCTTGAACACCGTTGCCTCCTAATATTCCGCTTCTGTTGTTGAAGCCGTATTGTAAAATTAACTCTTGCGCATCGCCGGTATCATAATGCTTTCTCAGGCGCCAATTGCCGTGTTCGTTTAGAGTTTCCATAACAGCTAATCGTCCGTTGTATTGTGGCTCACCGTCGTAACAATCAACTGTAAGCATATCCAATCCAACACCCCATAAGTTCATTGCTAGGTCTGGTTCTTTGTCAATTAGTCTGTCTCCATTAGTAGTTATCTCAACATAGAGTTTATCACTTGATTTTAGAATTTCTACTATTTCTAATAAATGTGGATGAGTATGAGGTTCGCCAAATCCTGTTATATGTATGTCGCCCCACCAATCACTTGCTTCTATTTCATCTACAAGTTTTCTTACTAGGTCTAAACTCATGAATAACTTTTGATTGGGATACACTTCAGGGTCATGTCTAGGACAAAATGAACAAGTGCGATTACATAATTCTGTTATGTTAAGCTCTATCGTTGATAGTCCTGAATATGTTTCACTGTAGATATTAGCAGAACCATGTCTTTTGATTCTGCTATCTATATGTCCTTGAACATCAAACGTTTGATTTGAGTTTTTTGAGGTAGTTGTTGATGAGATGGTCATAAAATCCGCTAAATGCTTGTCCTTTTTTCCACGCTTTGATTCGTGCTTTGATATTATCTTTTATTAATTTCCAGAAAGACCTACCAGTAGACATGCCACCGTCATATCCTAGGTAGTACATTTCACCTACATGGTCGTATCCTATTTTTGGTATTCTAGTAACAATGTCATTTGTATTGACAAATCTATAAACAGGCACATCTTTCAGAAAGTTTGCCCATTTCTTGTCGCCCACGCGAGGTGACCCGAATGTATAAAGTATAACATTGTATCCTAATTCAGTCAATCGGGCTGTAAATATTGATGCCATCGCCGCGCCTAGGCTATGTCCAGTGACGAAAATAGTAGTCTCTTTGTTAATGGCACGACTACGAATCCATACCATGATATCTTCGTGTATTTTGTCTATTTCACGTTTAAAGCCATAATGCACATCGCCTGCTACCGTACTAGATTCCTTCCATACAGCCAAGTCTGCCCAGATATCATTTTTTTCTTCAGTGCCACGAAAGGCAATAACAGCGGTAGTAGCATTCATTTTAAATGCGTAAGCTTGTGCTCCGTCGTTATCAAACATCTTTGTGGTATAAGATTTGTCAACATATTGCGCTAGCGCTGATTCACAATCATCCCATTCTAGATAGACCGCCTCGCTGGCTTCGCAACACATGATAGCATCATTTATATTCATTTTTTACTCCTTATCGTATATCGCTATATCAGAAATGCTACGTTCTTTGCCAGTGCCCTCGTCAACAACAACATAGCATTCTTTCGCACAAATAGGATGAGGATTGTTTTCAAATCCAGGTTTCCATATCTTTGTCCAGTAGTACTCGTGTGCTACAATTTCATCTAATGAGTGTTTTTCCAAACTATTCCAGTCCGGGTCTTCTGTCATTATCTTTTCTAATTCAGGGTCGTCAAACAATTCAGGTATGCCCATTGGCCTAGGCTCGTCTATAAATTTGATGTCCCAAGTATTGCCAAAATAGCAACATGGCCATACTCTGCCTTCTGGAGTTATTTCCCATGACCTTTCTTCGTCCGTATGTTGCATACATTCTATGCGTTTATATTTCATCTATGCTCCTTAGCATATCATATGCTTGTTTTCTGTTTTCATCTGTTATTCTGCCAAAATCTCTATTATTAAACTTAAATCTGATTTTGATATTATTTTTTTCAGCCATTTCTTTTGCTTCTACGATCTGATGCCAGTTCCAATCAAATATAAGAAACTGCCATTCGCCATGTCCATCTTCAGCAAACCATGCCTTCATATTTTCCATAGCTCGCTCAAAATTAACGCCTTCTCTATATAACCAGTTGGTGTCATGGTCAGTGCCATCAATGCCCCAATTAATGCGAAAATGTTTCCACTTTGGCGCCATTTCAGCATACCATTCGGGTTGTCTTAGTCCACCATTTGTATTGATTACCAATTGTTTGACACGAGGAGCAGTGAATTCAACAAAGTCAGTCACTCTGGGATGCATCATTGGGTCACCAAACTCACCACAGAACGTAACACGAATATCATCTTTGTTACTAAAAATTTTTGAATTTTCAACTATTGTTTTGTATGTGTCAAAGTTCATATGCTTTAACTCTAACCAATCTTCTTTCTCTCCAGTGTGCTCATTTGTCCGAGCGCAACTCCTGCACTTGGCCTGGCAGTATGTGGTTAGAGCAAAGTCAATTTCATTTCTCATAATAATATTTAGTTCCTGTTAATAGATAGCGTCTAAATCATCTATAAAAAAATACAATCAAAAATAAGCTGCAAATAGCTTGTTTTTATCATAAATAAATGTACAATATAATAAAAAGGACAACAATCATGATATCATTTAATGAGTATTTAGACTACATCAAACGAGAAAAATGTCCAAGTTGTAAAATATAGAACTTGACAATCACATAGGAGACCTAATATAATGATCAAGCACGAGCTAGACTTTAGTAAAGGCGCAGTCATAGTTGGACACTACAAATATCCAAAATGTCCTAGCTGTGACAGCGCCAAAGAATTGCTCAAAGAGCAAGACATACAGTACACATTTGTACAAGCAGACAAAAAATTATTCGGCAAGGTTATGGGTGTAACCAAGCAAATAACTGTACCACAGATATTTATCAATGGTGAATTTATCGGTGGCTACGAAGACTTAGAACAGAAACTTAAAGGAGAAACTCAATGATAGGCAAACAAGTACCACAAGTAACATTCAAATACCGCGTTCGCACAGACGGACATGATATCTGCTACGTAAATCCAGACAATGGCGGTGAAAACCCATTTGAATGGAAAGACGTAACATCTGATGACATTTTCTTGGGCAAGAAAGTAGTAGTGTTCTCACTGCCAGGAGCATACACACCAACGTGTTCAACATATCAAGTACCAGGCTTTGAAGAAATGTACGATGAATTCAAAGCAAAAGGCGTAGATGATATCTATGTATTATCAGTCAATGATACATTCGTAATGCGCCGTTGGATGATTGACCAAGGTGTTAAGAACCTTAAGTTCATCCCAGACGGCAATGCTGAGTTCACAGGCGCAATGGGTATGTTGGTAGACAAAGGTAATCTAGGATTCGGTGCTCGCTCATGGCGTTACGCTATGGTTGTAGAAGATGGTGTAGTAACACATATGTTTGAAGAGCCAGGCAAGTCTGACAATCATCCAGAAGACCCATACGGTGTATCAGCACCAGAAAACGTATTAAAAAATCTATAATAAACTACGATAGGACTTGACTTTTACCTCCATGGTATGCTACACTAGTAATATAGTGTAACCATATCATGGAGGTTTTTATATGGGCAAAACAACTACTAAGTCGCCTTCTTTTGCTGACTTATTTGAGAAGTTAGAGAAGAATCAAAAAGAACGAGAAGAGTGGGTTAAAAACAATCCACCACCCGACCTGTCCATTCGTGAAGCATTAGTTATTGCGTCGGAGCTTCATGAAACAGGACATGACGCAAGTACGATATTCAATGTACTCTTTCCCAATGAATATGCTGAATGTGATATCGCGGCAAAAGATGTTCTTGAACATGCTAAACCAGACGCTACATATGAAATGATTGATATCTGGAGGCATAAATTATTCAATGCTAAAATGTTTCGGCAAGAGAAATTATCAAGCTGGCGGCAACGTATAGCACATCTTCTATCTGACCCAGAGCGTAAATTCTTATACTCAGATGGACCTCTTGTATCAACATTGCCACGATATCATGAGTATGAAGAACGATATATCCGCTTGGGCAATGACTATAAAGTTCTTGAAAGACGTACAAATAAGAATGTCCATATGAAGAACACACTGACATATATTGAGCATTGGACAGAGAAAAACAAAGACCGCGGTAGACGCACGATATTTGCTTTTAAGACGGAAGATGATTATCTAGTGTTATGGCCAATGTCCGCTCGTGTTGCCAGTTTGTCGGCTGATTTTTTGATTCAACTATTGAAGTTTACTGATACATTTAGTTTTGAAGGCTCATGTTATACTAAGATAGTTGATGATAACAAGTACGCATTACAGTTTGACTATGTAAAATCATTTGAGGCCATTAAGTGAAAACATACAAAATAACATACAACAAAAAGTACAGTAAGCGTGGCAGTGGACACAAAGCCTCGCAAGTAGCACATGCGATTGCTGGACTATGTAATCAAGTGCCATATGAAGAGCACGATAAAGTTATCATCATTGAGGCTAACAATGGCAAATTTATGAGCACGTATGAAGAATGCGATTCTGCTAAGTTCATGCAGTGTGACTATGCTGAAGAGCATGGCGTTGGAGAAGGAGAATACACCGCATGGGCGATGATAGTATAAAAGATGAAGATGAGCATATTGATTCAGTGAGTGAGCGTTTTCGCTACCTGCTAGATATGTTAAAAAAAGATTATATCAAAGAAGATGTGGATGAGGTTGTGGTATCAACTGTTTTGATGTATGATGGTATTCTTGGCTGTAGTTATTTTATGAGCCGAGAAGAGTTACATCAAATAGTGGATGAAATTCTCAGTGCTGTGAATGAAACTGATGAAACAGCGGAAGCTGTTGAAATGTTAAAAAATTCAACATTACATTAAAATCGTATTGACAGGTCAGTGTTGGCCATCTATACTAAAAAACGAATAGACACAGGAGTATATGTATGATTGGTAGTCGTGAAATCGTAGAGCTTATTAACACTCGTAAAGAAACATACCGTAGCCAAGCTATTGTAGATGCGTTGGAGGACATTGTACTTCGTATTGAAGAAATGGAAGACCGTGAAATGCGCAATATGTACGCCGAGTACATGAAAGAAGAAGTACTAGCAGACAAGTGGCAAGAGCTTGAGCTTGAATTGGTTTCTAGGAGTAAGTAATGCGGAAGTACTTTGATGAAAAATATGTCACTGAGCAATATGGTGTGGATATTGGCACTGATGAAATAAAAGAGTTGTATTTCACTGAGCTTGAAAATCATTATGAAGAGTTGCGCGATATTCTGAATGTCACTGACACAGACCGTCGTTCAGAATTATTGACAACATTGAAAACTCTTGCGCATTCAATGAAAAGCCCAGCAGGACTTGTGGGTGATGAAGAGCTACGGCTGCTATCTTTTTTAGTTGAGCGGTCATCTTATGATGGCGAAGTTCAGGCTGCTTTTTGGTTAGCAACAAGACTTGAGCCTGCCGTTAAAGAAGCATTGGATTGGAATGAGCAAAATGGGACAACCTAAGATATCTCGTGAAGTTGAGTTACTTGCTGTAGTAATGGAAGAGTGTGCTGAGGTACAACAAGAGGCAGCCAAGCTTATTAGGTTTGGCATGGATGCCCAATATCAAGGTGTGAAGACAGTTGATAAGCTAGAACGAGAAGTAGGTGACTTGACTGCGATGGTATCTCTCCTTATGAAATATGGATTGGTCAATGAAGATAAACTTGAGCAATACAAAAAAGAAAAGCTTGAAAAATTGAAAATGTGGTCTAATCTCATTGAAGACTAAATATTATATGAGACCTTTCTAATTTAAGGAGACAACTAAACAATGGATTCAATATACGGACAGGACCCAACTGAATATTGGGTAAAAGTTATATATGATGATGGTTACGAAGAAACATTTGAAAATTTAACGCTCAATCAAGCATACAACCTACAAAGCACACAGCAACAAGAGCAACAGCGTCAGTACAGAGATTGGATATATCCTATGTTAGACCGCCATATAAAATATATAAAGTACGGTCGTACCACATGAAAAAAAGCACATACAAAAAGCTAAAAACTGAGATTTTTCAGTTGATATTTTGGAGTATAGTGTTTGGAATACTACTGCTAGGATTAGCACTAGTAGGTTGATAAAGGACAGATGGCCGAGCGGCTGAAGGCACCGGTCTACTAAACCGGCATACGTTTGTAGCGTATCGTGGGTTCAAATCCCACTCTGTCCGCCACCCTATAAATTAATCTCAAAAAACTATTGACAAGCAAGGCATCTTACTCTATGATCAATATATAGATTGTTGAGAGAGAATAAATATGTCAAACATCATTATGAAACGCGAGGATTTTGTCAAAGCCCTTACAGAAGAGCTTTATCGCGTTGACCCGGCTAAAACAGATTGTAATCTAAATGACTTGTATGATGAATATGCCAACGAAGCAACCTATGTTGCTGGTCGTTTCATTGACAACAATATGTCTTTCAAGTTGGCACTGTTTGAAGTGTTTGATGAGTCTTTCGGCGAAGGAGTTTATGACTCTGTGTTGTTAGGCGAAGTATATCGTAACGTTAATGAGCGTATGTGTTAAGGAGTCAATAATGACAGAAGTCACCCTCAAAGTACAAGTACCATCGGGACTGGATTGGGAACAGTTGGATAATGCCGTGTATGAGGAATTATTCAACCGTCTGGCAGAAGGTTCATTACAAGAATTATTTGAAAAAATTGTTGACAACGAGGCACAATTATGATTACATATAAAAAAGATTATCTAATTGCTACAGCTATAGTTCCACATTCCGAGTGGGATTCAAAGGAATGGACAGACATTGAGTTTATGAACACATGGAATAAAGTATTCCCTAATCGTACTATTGTTTCATTGAATAGAATACATAATGGATATGAAATAACATTTTCTGTACTATGCGATGAAGACGATGAAATACTTGAATAATAATCCCCCGTATAAATACATAAAATCGCCCTATATGTGATTTATGACACTTATGACTCTAAAACAAAAAATATTTACATCAACATCTCATCTTACGATCTTAATTTGTATCGTGTCCGTCGTGTTTTCCATAATCAGTAATATGCTGATTAATGGTTATGTTACGATGATTAACATTTTCACTGCGTTCGGCGTGCCTGCAATATTAGCACCTATTGTTATATCTGGATTAAAAACCTATATAGCTATTGACTACGAGCGTGAACAAGTTACTGAACGATTTTCTAAAGTAAATATTCCCGCTAAAATATCTGGTACCACATTTGAGCTTCTATCACAATACGCTCCTGTTTTTTCTATTTGTTCGTCAGCCCTACCTTATATATCGTGGTTTATTATTACAAGAATAACAGACCACACTTGGGAAGACTCTAGGTACATATCATTTGGTCTGATGGCAATAGCAAATTTTATTGTTGCCCTCTATTCATATCGTACTAAAAATCTTACACCCTGGATTTATATGACCGTTGCGATATACTCCACTGTGCCAATT
>Ga0102951_1000577_pt1 | contig 13117 bp, 10 predicted proteins | sample SalPonA_B_H2O_MG_FD_78507 | JGI IMG/M metagenome (GOLD analysis project Ga0102951, IMG submission 78507) | Water microbial communities from South San Francisco under conditions of wetland restoration - Salt Pond MetaG R2A_B_H2O_MG | ecosystem: Environmental > Aquatic > Non-marine Saline and...
GGCTTAGGTCAGATTAAGTCAAAGCTATCTTCGTTTAAAGATGCCGTTGACGATTTAAGAAGCGATAACGACATCAATGGACGAGAGCCTACGATCACCAATCCTAGCGAAGACGACGATGTGCTCTCTGCTGAGGCATCAAATTCTGCACTTCGTGGTACCTATGATATCGTCGTAGAACAACTTGCATCGGGCAGTCGTATCACAACGGATGCCGGCGCGTTTACCTCTAGCAGCGAATCTGTATTGAGCGCTGGTACAGGGTCACTCACTTTTGACGTGGGCGGCAGCGAGAGTTTTACGATTAATATTAGCGCAGGCACATCCCTTACCGCTCTGCGTGAAGCCATTAATAACGCCGATGATAACTTCGGCGTCACTGCAAATATTATCGACACCGGCACAGGCGCTGGACCCAGGCTTGTCTTTTCATCGAGCGAAACAGGGTTAAACAACGATCTAAATATAACCAATGATACGGGAGTAGCTGATTTAGATAGGTTATCTACGGCTGGTGGTGCGTCTAGTATTAGCGCTCTAAATATCCAGGGCGCGACAAATGCTATTGCCTATATCGATGGTATTGAGGTCCAAAGCAGTACGAATAAGTTTGAAAATACAATTCAAAATGTATCGTTCGATGTTAAAGAAATCTCTCCTAAAGATTCGGTAGGTGACTTTATATCGACAAAGCTTGAAATAGGTTATGACCGAGAGGGCCTGGATAAAAAAGTTCGTGATTTTGTAGATAATTACAACGGTTTAATTGACGAAATTAAAACGCTCACCCGTTATGGTGAATCAGAACTTGAAGACGACGGCGCGTTGGCTGGAGATTCTTTATTACGAGGAATTCAAGGCGGCTTAGCATCCATTGTTGGTGGTAGCGTGAGCTCTTCGGCCCTAGGAGGACTTTTTCAGCTCGGTATAGAATTTGCTGATGATGGCAAAATAGAAATAGGCTCTACCGATTTTGGTCTTGGCTCGGGTGAAGATAGATTTTCAGACGCATTAGAAGACAGTTTTGATGAAATTGCGAAATTGTTTACTGACCCTGATGAAGGGATTGCAGTCCGTCTTTATGATTTCACAAAAGAGTATACGTCATTTAGTGGGTTGATAAGTTTAAGAGAGCGAGCAGCGAAAGATGATAGAGACGATCTTTTCGACGAAAGAGAGCGCCTAGAACTGCGCATGTTAAGTGTTGAGGATACGTTACGTAGTAAGTATCTTAACCTTGACCAAACGGTGGCTCAGTTAAATCAAACAAGCTCTGCGTTGCTAGCTTCACTCGGATAAGATAAACGGAGAAATTATGTCGCTTAAAGGTATTAATGCATACAAAAAGGGCAACTTGAAACAGGATATTGCGTCTGCAGATCCTCATCGCTTAACATTAATGCTAATGCAAGGTGCTTTAGACCGGATGGCTTATGCTAAAGGGGCAATGGAGCGAAAGGACTTAGTATCAAAAGCGGATTTTATCTCAAAGTCGAGCGCAATTATAATGCACCTTCGTGACACCCTTGATATTGAAGCAGGGGGAGAGGTGGCAGAAAACATGTTTGCGTTGTACAACTATATGATAGAACGTTTAAGTGATGCACACATAAACAATGACTTGAATATTTTAGACGAAGTGTCTAGCCTGTTAACACCAATACGCGATGCATGGGTTCAAATTCCTGAAGAAGCTAAACAGGAAGCATACGAAGCCCAGCGTCAAAAACGACAAGCCGTGTGAACGACCCCATATTAAATCACGAATTTAGTCCCCCTTTTCTTCAAGCAGTTAATGCTGCGTTAACTGCTTGTTTGTCTGCAGAGAATGATACGATTTCAACTGAGCGCTTTCGAAACCTTTCTTTATTACGCCATAAAGTTGTTATCCGGGCTTTAGCTCGCTTAAAAGGTAATGATAGAGCAGTGTTTGCCTCGAAAGAAATAATAATAAACCAGAAACTTGAAGAGCTGGCTCGAGGTTTGCTGGAAAATGCAAAACAAGAAGCCGTGAACTTTTCACGAGGCCGCACCGCTGTGAAGAAATATAAATAATTATGCTACAACAAATTCAATTTCATATTCATGAAGATGAACAACATCAGCAACAAATTGAACGTTCACTCGCCCGTGATATTAGCGATAACTATAGGCGTAGCTTTGGAGCGTTTGAGCGATTTATTCCAACACTTGCTGACTTGGTAAAGAAACGTGATGCGTCGGTATCTACGTTACTATGTAATAAATATAGAGAACTTAACATTGTAAATTTTAATAGCGGGCAAGTACTCTATGGTGCTCACCCAAAGCAAGAAGTTCTGTCTCATCTCAATAGCTACATTTCGAGTTTCTCGCCAGTTGAGTTGTCTGCAACAACATCCGAAAAACCCAAATTCATGGAAGCAATAGTTTGTTTGGGTTTGGGCTTAGGACATCATCTAGAATATTTAGTTGAAACAACTAACTATAAACATATCGTGGTATATGAGCCTAATATAGACTACTTCATATGCTCAATGTCTTGTATTAATTGGCAGTCTATTTTTCAAAAAGCTAAGGAAGAAGACGTTGTGCTTTACTTGCAAGTAGGGGCTGATGCAACGAATTTTGTTAGTGATATAAACGAGCTCATCGCGTATGTAGGCGTCAATAGAATTCAGCTATATAAGCACTTCAACCTCCCTATTTTTAATAGTTTGGAGGAGAAGCTTTACTCTAGTAATTGGTCAGAGTTGCGAGGGTGGATACCTAAGAATTTAACTGCATCATTGAATGAAAGCTATCTTCCTATTTGGGCTCCACTTTTTAGTCAATATGGGTTTGAAGAGCGGTTTTTAGACGAAAAGTGCAAACTCGCAAACTTGAACGCGCTGAAAAAGTACTTTCCAGATCTTTACGCCGAGTTTTCCTCATATAAGCCGGAGCGTTGGCGCCCCGTCGCAAGTAGTGATGGTACAGTTAATGTTGTACACAAAGACACACAAAGCCTTTTTTCTATTTCGCCTAAAAACGAGGCAGATACAAGTTTTGACTTGTTTTCAAGAAAACCAAATAAAGATGGGTTGTTACTAAGCTACAAGGGTAAAAAACTCAAGGGATATCTTCATTATCAGCTAGTAGAAGCGTGTGAATCGATAATTAATGGAGTAAACGAAGAGCAGGGAGTGCTTCCTGAGCTTGTTAAATCACTGATCATGTTTGGTATCGGGAGCGGCTATCCAGTAGAAGCATTAATGAGCAAACATGATATCGGTATGCTTTTCATTTGTGAACCAAACAAAGATTTTTTCTATGCCTCTTTATACGCTATCGACTGGGTCGAAATTATTGAAACTTTTGATGAAGGCAAAAAGCGCTTATATCTGAATATAGGCGATGATGGTTCTAACTTAACAAACGACCTCCTTGTTCAATTTCAAACGGTTGGACCCTATATGCTGGCTAACACGTTTTTTTATCAAACCTACGTAAATGATAAATTAACAGACGCTGTGGCTCAATTAAGAGAGCAATTATTAGTTATAATCGCCATGGGAGATTACTTTGATAATGCTAATTTTGGCATAGCTCACACGCACACGGCACTAGAGAAGAACATTCCCTTTTTGTTGGCTAACACGAGCAAACAGCTTCCCCAAGACGTACTCGAAGTGCCTGTGTTTGTCGTAGGAAATGGTCCTTCGTTGGATGGTTTGATTGATACGTTGAAACAGGATAATGACAAGGCAATAGTCATTTCGTGTGGTACAGCGCTTCAATCGCTTTACAACAATGGAATAACTCCCGACTTTCATGCAGAGATCGAGACCAACCGTTCCACATTCGATTGGCTGTCTCGCATTGAAGATAGTGAATATTTGAGAAATATCACGTTATTGAGTTGCAATGGCATTCATCCAGATACTACCTCGTTGTTCAAGCTTACATTACTTGCCTTCAAACAAGGCGAGGCCTCTACAGTATCGCTTACAGAACTCGATAAAAAACATCCATTTGCATTACTCGAACATGCATACCCAACAGTAACAAATTTCGTATCTGATTTAGTAACCACAATTGGATTTAAGCAGATTTACTTGTTTGGTACCGATATGGGGTTTGTTAGTGATACTTATCATCACTCACGTTCTTCAGGATATTACGACAGCGAGGGTAAGGAACTCTATCGCTATGCAGATAATCATTCGATGTCACTTGTCATCCCAGGGAATTTTAAACCATGGGTAAAGACAAAATATGAATTTAAGGTATCAAAAAGTGTTCTTGAGCTTACGTTTACGAAAGCAAACGCGGATATCTATAATTTGAATGATGGAGCCAGAATTAAAGGAGCGCAACCATTAGACAAGGCGCTTATGTTAGTCAGTGCAACTTCAGAACAAAAAGCGTTTGCAATCAATACGCTTGTTAGAAATGCGTTTTCTTCAAAACTTAACCTTCAGTTTGTCCAAAATTTTGATGAAAGGTACAGTACACACAGTTTGCTAGAGGAGTTGTCTGCGCTGACTCGCTTACTAGATGGATCATTTGAGACGGTTGAAGATGTCGCGCAAATGATTTCTGATCAAAGAGAATTTATTATTGCCTCGTATCGACGAGGAAAGTCACTCGCGTTTTACTATCTCAATGGCACCCTAAATTACGTTAACAGTATGTTTAGTAAGCTGTTGAATATAAATGATAGTTATGTTGTAGTGTCGACTGCAAATACTGTACTTAACAGCTGGCGTCAGACTATATCAGATATTCATTTGACGATAGAAAACTATCAATATGGATTCGACAACATATCGCCTTTTTCAGGTATTCGCCGTACAAATAAGCTTAAAGAAATGTGGCAACTTACTCCGTTTGCCATCGAGCACAATAATAAGCCAGAGCCAGTCTTAACAGTATTGACTCAACTAGCTTCTATTGAAAAAGAAAATGTACGCCAACACCTAACACTGAACTGGGTCGATGAACAAAACCCGAGGCGTGCTGTTGAAAAAAATACTTGTAATATTGTGAGGAGTATTGAACAGAACGACTTCACGAAGCCCATCGAAGGCTTACATGTTATCTCTCAAGGAAACTTCTTAGATCCTACTGCGCCTCTTCAATGTAACGACGTAGCGATAACCAATATGGCAATAATAGCGCTTATGAGCGGGCTTAATAATGTGATATTTCTGCAAAAAGTAAGTTTTCATCCCTCATTGTCACCTACGTTTTTTGAAGAAATAATCGCTTTATGTGAGCCTTTCCACTCCTATTCAGGTCCTGATTACCTTATTCTGACAAATGAGCTTTTGGAGTCAGCGCGTTTAATACTGCCTACAGGGGATAGGTTAACTTATATTCCTTCTTTACGAAAAGAGAGCTTTAGGTATGAAGAGCTTTCGAGAGAAAAGTACACTAACAAAAAAGACGCTATTCGAATTCTCAATGGAATTAACTGAAGGGGTACATTTCAGGATGTGCTTAATAAATAATGAAATCAGTGCTCATAATCGGTAACGTCAACTCAACCTTTGTTGTTGGGCTAATAAATAATCTGAAAGCGTACGGCTCTGAATTGCGCGTAGACTGTTTCAGCACTCTGCCGGTAGAGCGTGACGATGTGTTGGCAGACAATATTTATGTCAATTCAATTTGCGATTGGTGGAAAAATAAGTTTGGTAAGAAAGTACGCTATGGCTGGTTTTTAGGTATATTGCTATGGCTATTATTTCGAAAGAACCGTGTTCATTACGATAATATCCAAATTCATTTTGTCGATATTCTCCATCAGTTTGCAGTGCCCCTATATAGGTTATGTACACGTAAACTAACCGCTGTTATTTGGGGGTCTGACTTAATGCGGTGCAGTAATCCTGCAATACTGGCTCAGATTTTAAATAAGTGTGACTCAATCAATTGTCACACACCTAAAATGAAAACGTCGCTGCAAAATTTATTGTCAGATAAAAAGAAATCTCTCATACAGTTTTCTTATTGTCATTTTGGGCTACTTCCATTTGAAAAAATAAAAAGTCTAAGAACAAACGTCGCAAATAAACAGACATATAAAACAAAACTAGGTTTACCCGTCGATAAAACGATCGCACTTATAGGTTACAATGCTGACCCTGGTCATCAGCACGTAAAAGTTATTGAACAGCTTGCTAAAATCCAAGAGCAGATAACAGATATCCACTTCGTTCTACCTATTACCTATGGAAACTACCCCAGCTACATTGAACAGCTAAAGGAAACATTAGCTTCAACAAAGTTGAGTTATCAAACACTAGAGAGCTATTTGTCCGATGATGATGTAGCGATGCTGAGACTTTCAATAGATATCAATATCATTGTACCTATCACCGATGCCGCGTCCGGCACAGTGATAGAGTCGTTGTTTGCAGGTAGTCAAGTGATAACCGGAAGCTGGTTGGACTATTCGAAGTTGGTGAACGCTGACGTAACTTACACCACAATAAATAAATTGACTGATATAAATCAAACGTTGCTATCGCTTATATCATCCCCCAAGGATACAAGTAAAAATGCAGAACGCGTCGCTAGTTTTGGTGATTGGCAGGTGCTGATAAAGGATTGGTATGAATTGGTTGTTGATTAAGCTTTCAAAGACTTCAAGATAAAGAGAATAAACATGAAAAAGGTACTTGTTACCGGCGGCGCCGGCTATATAGGAAGTGTTTTAGTACGGATCCTGCTCGAAAATAACTATCACGTCACCGTGCTAGATACATTGAGCTTCGGTGGCGAAAGCATTGTAGAGCTATTAAACAATCCGAACTTTGTTTTTGTCAAAGGTGACATCCGTGACGAATCACTACTGAATAAGGTTATGCAAGGTATGGATTTTGTCGCTCACTTAGCTGCAGTTGTTGGCGATCCTGCTTGTGCCAAAGAGCCTGAACTCACTAAGTCAATTAATTTAGATGGGGCACAGTTAGTATACAATGTTGCAAACAAGCATGGGGTGGAGCGTTTCGTATTCGCATCAACCTGTAGTAACTACGGGAAAATGGAAGATAGCGATGGATTCGTAACGGAAACGTCTCCATTAGCGCCAGTCTCTTTGTACGCCGAAACCAAAGTCGAATTTGAAAAATTTTTGTTGTCTAAAAGAGAAGAGGGAAGTCAGTGCGAACCTACTTGTCTTCGTTTCTCAACTGTTTACGGATTATCTCCAAGATTACGATTTGATTTAACTGTAAATGAATTTACTAAGGAATTGGCTCTTGGAAGAGAGTTAGTCATATTTGGTGAACAATTCTGGCGTCCATATTGTCATGTAGTCGATCTTTCAAGATCAGTTCTTGAAGTGTTTAAGGCGTCGAGCGAAAAAGTGGCTTTTGAAGTGTTCAACGTTGGAGACTCATCAGAGAACTATCAGAAAAAAATGATAGTTGATGAGATTATTAAGTTTCTACCAGACGCTAATATTCGCTACGTTGAAAAACAAGAAGACCCACGAGATTATCGCGTAAACTTCGATAAAATTAGTCGTGTACTCGATTTCAAAATTACGAAAACTGTGCCTGATGGCATAGAACAGATATTACAAGTCGTCAGAGATGGTTTTATTACTGACCCTGACAGTAAAGTATACAGTAATATTTAACTCTGCTAATCGTGTGGCTGCTGGTGACGTATAATACGTGCTGGCAGGCCATAAGCGGTTACATTATCCGGTAAATCTCTATTCACCATTGCGCTTGCACCAACAATTGTATTTGTCCCTATTGATAGTCCTTGCAGTACAACAGCGCCCATTCCTACAGTCGTCATCTCGCCAATATCACAATTTCCCCCCGTGGATGCACGTGGAGCAAGGCTCGCAAAATTTCCCAAACAAGAATCGTGTTCTAAAAGTGACATAGAATTTAAAATACAGAAACTACCCACTTTTGCGGCGGCATTAATTACGGCTCCGGCCATAACGACTGTTCCTGGGCCTATTGTGACCTGAGCTCCAATGGTTGCTCTAGGGTGTATAGCGGTTACAAAAATAAGGTGTGGGACACTATGACTCACTTTTCTGGAAACACGCTGGCGTAGAGAATTGTCACCTATTGCAACTATTGCTCCGTAAATTTGAAAGTTCTCTACAATCTTTGGAAGTTCATCATCGTGGCCTATTACAGGGTACCCCATAAATATTGACTCTCTTGACAATAGTGGATCGACAATACCAGCGATACGGAATCTATTGTCTTTCTCAATAGTATCTATCACCACTTTTGCATGGCCAGAGGCTCCGAGCACAACAATGTTTTTCATCGTTATCTTAATTCAATACTAAACCACTGAAATTATCGTCATCAGATAATATTTTGACAGTGTTAATGTATTCTGGCCACTCTCCAATATCCATCCACGATTTGTCGCTAATAGGAAAAACTCCCACTCTATCTCCAGCATTTTTAACTAATGTAATTAAGTCAGTAATGTCTTTATATTCGTTCTGTTGTAGATGATCTAATACATCGGGCTCCAGCACATAAACGCCCGTATTTATCTTAAACGTAAACTCGGGTTTTTCCTCGAGTTCAAGTAAAACGCCGTCGTCCCCAGTTTTAAGTGTACCGTAAGACAGTTTATGGTGTTTCAAGGCCGCCACTAAAGTAATTTTGTTATTATTTTTTTTATGATATTCAAGGACTTCATCTAAATTTTGATTAATCAAAATGTCACAGTTCGTGACAAAGAACGTACGGTCTATTTTGTCTTTGAGTAACGAAAGTGAGCCAGCAGTTCCCAATGGCGCGCTTTCACAAATATAATTGACTTCATAGTCGTCGTCTTTAAAGCCGTTCACAAAGTATTCTATTAGCTCTTTTTTATAATTAACGGAAAGATAGTATTCGTCGCACCCGACAGATTTAAATTGGCTGATGATCTCTTCTAAAATGGTACGCTCACCTACAGGAGTCAGAGGTTTGGGAAGCACATTTGATATCGGCTTCAGGCGCGTCCCTTTCCCCCCGGCCATTATAACGACTGGCACACCTTTACAACCCTGGCTTTTATATCGGTTAACGCCACCAAAAACGTCGTTCCAGTGATATATTCCAGTAATAGTATTAGATTCGTCTATGACTGGCATGAAGTCACAGCGTATTTTCGCCATCGTACGTTTTATGTGACTATAAGAGTCAGTGTCTTTACATACCCATTTAGGATCAATCTTAAGTGTTGAAATCGGTGCACTAAGAGAAGCATTATTGATTATTGAACGCTGTAAATCGCCTACGGAAATAAGATTTATGTAGGTATCTTTGCTTGAAACAAGGATAAGCAGCTTCTTAGTAATTCTGTCCATTTGTTTTAAAGCATCAAGGATAGTGTCGGTTTCTGATATAAAAAAAATTGAGAAGTCACTTTTGTTCATTTGATGATAACTCCTTGAATGTCCCGCTAGGGATACACACACAACGCTCGAGAAGCCACTGTGAATTGTCTAAGTTAGCGCATACAGATGCTTGGTACATCGGAAGCGTATTTAAAAGCTGCCATAGAGGGCGTGTCATTACGCCCTGTCTGTTGGTATCTTCTAACATCGCAGTCTTGGCATCAGCGTTTCTACACACCACCGCGTTTAACCAATAATTAGAACTCGCATAGGGTGGCTCCACAACAAAACTATATTCAGTATCTTCAAAAAAGCTAGCGTACCGATGAGCTAACTCACGTTTTTGTTCTCGAATATTTAAGAATGAAGTAAATTGAGCATAGCCAAGAGCAGCATTTAAGTTAGGCATTCTATAGTTGAATCCGAACTCATCATGATAGTATTCGAAGGGATGGGCTACTTTAGCAGTGGTCGTTAAATGTTTGATACGAAGCGCATCTTCTTTACTACGCGTCAAAATCATCCCGCCGCCGCCTGTGGTAATAATTTTATTTCCGTTAAAGCTTATAGCACCATACTTTCCTAACGTTCCAGTATGCTTGCCTTTGTAAAAGCTTCCCAGGCTTTCTGCCGCGTCCTCAATCAGAGGGATATGCCAGTTTTTAGCGACTGATATGAGCTCATCCATAAACGCTGGGTGCCCAAAAGTATGCACAACAACGATTCCCTTGATTGGTTTTCGGGTTGATAAGTGAATACATCTTCCTTTGTCATCAAGTGCGGTATTATCAGACAGGAACTGATCAAGCTTCTCTGGACAAAGGCTCAAGCTCTGTTTTGCTATATCGACAAATACTGGCTCAGCTCCGGTCATTTTAATTGCATTTGCAGTGGCAACAAATGACACGGCTTGAGTTATTACTAAATCGCCGTGTGAAATATCCAATGCGTGAAGAGCACTATGCAGAGCTGCAGTGCCATTAACTACTGCTACAGCGCCTTGAGCGTCGGTATAGGACTTGATTTGGTCTTCAAATTTATCGACATATTTTCCAACAGTGGACACGAAAGTGGAATCGACAACATCGCGCAGAACGTGATGTTCCGACTGAGAAAAACGCGGCTCGTGTAGTGGTATGAATGCATCTGTATTATAAATAGAACGAACAAATTTAACTAAACTTTTCATATCACTGTGCCGTTTGGTTGTAGGTCATAATTTTTAATACTACGCGTTGAAAATCTAATCTTTTTCTTCTTCATGCAGTAAATAATACGTTGCTTTTTCTTCTTGCAGTTGAGGTAAATCATCTATTGCACAAAGGAAATCAAATATATTTCCTTTTGGCATGTTGATGAGAACATCATGTGGTAGGTTCCACCATTGACTCTTCAACAGTTTTTCTCTGACTAACTCAGGAAATCGATACTTTATTATATGAGCGGGCGTTCCTCCAACTACAGCATAGTCAGGTACATTTCTTGTCACTACTGCATTAGCGCCAATAACTGCTCCGGTACCAATTTCAACGCCAGGCATGACAATGGCACCATCACCAATCCAAACATCATTGAGAATTTTGGTTTTCTTTACGGTCGGCGGCGGACTTTCAATACCAAGTTCGGATAGCTGACTAGTATTGTAATCCATGGGTTTGCGTAGAGAAGGATGAGTACTTACGCCATGCATGGGATGAATTCCTGCACTAATGGTTACTCTTCTTCCAATTGAGCAGTATCGACCTATAAAGGTGTTGTCACGAATATAACCAAGGTCATTCATATAGGAGTACGCGCCCAAAAATACAGTAAAATCGGGGTTTATAATACCTGAATGAAAATGCACGCCTAGTTCAAATACAGTGTTGCGAAGTCCTCTTGAAAAGCGCATACCATGGAGTTCTAACTCCTCACGAGTTAGTGCATCTCTTTTTAATTCTTGGCCTGATAAAAATGTCGCTAATTTACGCTCAATCATAATAATACACTTGTCTGTTAAGGTGAGAGCTGTGAAAAATCAGCTCTCAAGACTATAGTGAGCTCCAAAGTGCTTGAAAATGGTTTTGCATTTGTCTTGTAATGCGATTGGCCATTCTTCAAATCTCTTTATTTTTTTCTTGGCACTGTTTTTAGGTGAATGAAGATGACTGTTTATCTCTTCTTCACTTAACGCTTTTAGAGAGGGAATATCTAAAAAAGCCATAGTTTCTGCCATTGACGCGTACGGCTTATTCTTGAACAAATCGACAAAATTGAGACGCAGATAATGTGCGTCGCCAGCCAGTTCGCTTCTAATTACTTCATTGTATTTTCCCCAGAACCACGCAATTTTCTCCGCTTGTTCAAATTGTGCCCATTTTGTTGCAAAGCTATCATCACTGAAATCAGTTGCTGTTGGACGATTTCTTGGATCATCAACGCTGTACATCGAATAGCTATTCGCTTGTATATTGCCAAGGACAGAGCAAACGTAGTCCTCTGGAGGACGAACAATATGTACGATTTTATATTTTGGAAACAAGAGCTTGATAATCGGAAGCAGAAGAGAAAGGTTATTATTTGATTCAATGAAATAATGAAAGCGTTCATTTTCCACTTGAGAAAACAGGTCGCTTCGAATTCGGATATACTCTTTAGCAGCTTCCTGGGTGTTACGCTTACCTCTGATGTAGCTCATAGCAAGGTTGAATGCGTCAGGAATTGGTTCATGGACACTAATGCCCTCTTTAAGCACTGAGTTAAAGAAGGATGCAAAAAACTCGGTACCAATTCTGCCTGTACCCACAAAAGCGATGAATGTCCTATCTTGCCACTGCTTCCTAAACAAGGTTAACCAATCATCTTGCATTAAACAGCTCTCTCATAAAATTTTTTCCTGCACCTACCGATAGTATCGGCAATTTCAATATTTTCATGAGTTTTGGTTTTCTACCGTCATTGGTGCTATATCAAAATCGTAGCCTAGCTGTGCTGCCAACTTTCGTCCCTCTTGTATAGCCGAGTGAACTCTTCCTCCACCAACGATAATATTCGTCTTTCCTATACTGGTGTAGTTGAATGCATCGTCTTCCCCAGTATCTACAAATATTTCATAGTTTCCGGAATACCGGCTTTTGATTGCGTTAACGTTAGCAATCAACTCATCTTCGCCACATGTTACGTGCAAATAAGAATGAGTTATTGGAATGATACAGTGAGGAATTCGTCGTAACCGTCCTTTAGATAGCATTTCAATGCTTCTAGTGCCTGGACCAGTCACTCTGAATCCAATTCTTATTGATATCGCAGTAGGTTGTATCTTTAGCTTGCATGGTTGAGATGTGGAAAACAAATCCCTTTGAACACAAGTACCGGACTCATTGTATTGCCATATGTCTAGTTCGGTGCGTTCATCATCCGTTAGGTAGACAAACTCTTCGAACTCCGCAAATTCAGAAATATAAAAATGAGATGTCAGATTAATATAAGAATGCTCAGCTTCTCCGAGCGTTGAAGTTATTACTACTTTGTCGTTTGTAGTACTTACCTTCAAGGCAGGTGTTTTAACTTCAAAAAGGCCGGATTCTAATAAGTTAGATGCTGGAGAGCGGGTATAAAAAATAGCGTCTTGATAACTAAAGTGTTCACTCATTTCTTCCACAAGACGTAGACGGCAACTCTCGTTAGTGCCTCCTTTTTTAGATATGTCACCCTTGCCTTGCAACAGCGCAACCTTTTGCTCAACCCGATGCTGGAAATAATGCTCATTAAGATTGTTTTTGATAAATGTAAACC
>Ga0102951_1000578_pt1 | contig 13113 bp, 10 predicted proteins | sample SalPonA_B_H2O_MG_FD_78507 | JGI IMG/M metagenome (GOLD analysis project Ga0102951, IMG submission 78507) | Water microbial communities from South San Francisco under conditions of wetland restoration - Salt Pond MetaG R2A_B_H2O_MG | ecosystem: Environmental > Aquatic > Non-marine Saline and...
AGAGTAATCCCTTAACGCCCCGGACCGAATTTATTCAACAGCGTTCAACATGGCACCAGTGGAGCAAATCCCCCTTAGGCAGTTTTTCTATGGTTGAGTCTGCTGGGTGGTGGTATGCCTTTAAATTGCTTAAAAACATGTGGTTACCATCGGGTAAAGAAAACCCCATTAATTCACTAAGTCACGAGGCATGCTGGCAAATAGAGAACGAAGATGGTCCTTTGCAGCTTCACGATAAGGTAGCGCTGGCTGCCGGCGCGCTAAAAATGATGGGCATGACACGGTTTGCACCTACCGTACTATTAGTAGGGCATGGCAGTAAGTCGAGAAACAACTTACATGCAGCAGGTCTAGACTGCGGCGCATGTGGTGGTCAATCTGGCGAAGTGAATGTGCGCGTGTTGACACAATTGCTTAACGATACCGAGATAAGACAAGAACTTGCCACTATGGGGTATAAAATTCCAGGCAATACCCGCTTTATTCCTTCACTTCACAACACCACTACTGACGATGTTGAATGTTTTGACAGCAAGGTGCCGGAAAAAGTAAAGAATTGGCTACTCAAAGCTCAGCATCAAGCGCAAAAAGAGCGGGCGAAACACTACAGCACAAGTTTACAGTTTGAGTCGGATAAAAAGCGCGACCAGCGCTTTCAACAACGCGCATGTGACTGGTCGCAGGTTCAGCCTGAATGGGGCTTGGCAGGAAATGCCGCTTTCATTGTTGGCCCTAGACAACGTACCCGTGGCGTAGACTTAGAAGGAAAGTGCTTCTTACACGACTACAACTGGCAAACGGACAAATCGTCTTCGGTATTAGAAACGCTAATGACTGCGCCGATGATTGTTACCCACTGGATTAACGCACAATACAACGCATCAGTTACTGACACCGAAAAGTTAGGCAGTGGAAATAAAGTGTTACACAATGCGGTCGGCAATAATATCGGTGTGTTTGAAGGCAACAGCGGCGACTTAAGAATAGGGTTATCAAAACAATCTCTTCATAACGGAGAGCGTTGGGTACATAACCCTCAACGCCTGAGCGTCTATATTGTTGCACCGAATAAAAAAATCGAAGACATCGTAGCAAAGCATGAAATGTTGCAGTCGCTGGTAGATAACGACTGGCTATATCTTTTCAGTTGGGAGAAACCTGCAGTCATTGAGCGTTATTACAAAGGAAGTTGGTATACATCGCATGGGTTAACCATGTAAAGAAAGAGGCAGACTACGTGATTTAAGCAGGGTTACGTAAGCGGCGACAAGGATGTCGCGTTGCCCGTATTACGTTTAGCCAATGCCTTGACTATAGTGTGCTTTTTCAGATGCTAACCAAGCCATGGCGTCCTGGTAATCGGTAAAATTACGCTTATTTATTTTCTTTAGTGCCAACACACGCTGCTTAACAATTCCCATAATAATATCGCTTTTGTATACATACGCTTTCGCGATTAAACTAAAGCTGGGAAGTGCAGTGTTAATATCCTCCAACACTGCAAACGCTTCGGGTGTTCCACCTTCTACACCAGTATTATCAACCAGCATACAAAAAGGTTTCCCACGCAGTGTGTGGATCGCGTCAAAAAGCAACGCTTTATAGTTAAGCGCTTCTTTTTCATTAAAAACGCCGCTAAGCGTAACCGAAATTATCTCCTCGTTAACACTTAGCGATGTATGACCACTTTGCTTGCGCATACCGTCTCCATTGTTTGCTAATACAACAGGTTAACTAGGTTTAAAGATATCCTGAGGTGGCACAGTAAACAAGTTAAGCTTAACTTATTAGACCTCTTTACCATTACTGGTCAAAATTCCCTCGACATGACGACCGCAATTCCTTATAGTGCGCGCGTTTTATTATGTTCGTGCGCAACACCACTTACATCTCTTTTCTTCTGTTTTACCCGCTGGAAACTTGTTTTGATCACCACTGCTAATATCACGATGCAATTCGGCTCTGCGCCGCTTTTTGAAAATATCTCTGCCAAATTTGGTAATGGAAACCGCTACGGCCTTATCGGTGCCAATGGATGCGGAAAATCTACGTTTATGAAAATATTGAGCGGCAAACTAACGCCTAGCTCTGGTAATGTTTCCCTATCTCCTGGTACCAAACTTGGTATTTTAAGTCAGGATCAGTTCGCATTTGAAGAAATGAGCGTGGTTGACGCTGTCATCATGGGTGACAAAGAACTCTGGGAAGTTAAACAAGAACGCGATGCCATTTACAGCAAAGCTGAAATGACCGAAGAAGATGGTATGCGCGTTGCTGACTTAGAAACACAGTTTGCCGAAATGGACGGATACACTGCAGAATCTCGTGCTGGCGATATTCTTAGTGCCGCAAGTATTGAGGAAAGTTATCACTTTGGTTTAATGAAAGAAGTGGCGCCCGGTAAAAAGGTCCGTGTCCTTCTTGCGCAAGCCCTATTTGCAAACCCTGATATTTTGCTGTTAGACGAGCCCACCAACAACCTCGATATCTACACCATTAGCTGGTTGGCCGAAGAGCTAAACAAACGCAAGTCGACCATGCTTATCATTTCGCACGATAGACACTTTCTTAATTCTGTGTGCACCCATATGGCCGATATCGATTATGGCGAATTACGTATTTACCCAGGTAATTACGATGCTTACATTGAAGCCGCTATGCTGGTTCAAGAACAATTACATAATGAAAATGCGAAAAAGTCTGCCGAAATAGAAGAGCTACAGGGCTTCGTTGCGCGCTTCTCAGCAAATGCATCGAAGGCAAAACAAGCAACCTCTCGCGCAAAACGACTTGAAAAAATTGAATTGGCTGAAATTAAGGCTTCTAGCAGACGTAAGCCTTATATAGTGTTCAACCAACATAAAAAATTACACCGTTTGGCAATAACGCTAGAAGGATTAGGCCATAGCTATCCCGACTTACCGCTTTTTGACAACGCAAACTTGCTCTTAGAAGCAGGTCAGCGACTGGCGATTATTGGTGAAAACGGCGCGGGTAAAACAACCCTGTTGAAGTGCCTTGTCGACGAGCTTTCTCCAACCGCAGGGACCATTAAATGGGCTGAAAACGCTGCGATTGGTTATATACCTCAAGATAATGCCAAAGATTTTGCTAATGACTTAACCTTGTTCGAGTGGATGAGCCAATGGCGAAGTCCTAAGCACGATGATTTACAGATTAAAGGCATGTTAGGCAGGTTGCTTTTTGGCTCTGATGACTTTAATAAAAAAGTCAGTGTGTGTTCGGGTGGGGAGAAAAACCGCCTATTATTCGGCAAACTAATGCTTCAAGACATCAATGTGTTAGTGATGGACGAGCCGACTAACCACATGGATATGGAATCGATTGAAGCGTTGAATAATGCGCTTTACAAATTTGATGGTACGGTGATATTTGTTAGTCATGACAGAGAGTTTGTGTCATCACTAGCAACGCAAATTATTGAAATAAAAGACAATAAGCTTAATCATTTCGAAGGAAACTACGACGAATTCTTGTCGCATACCGGTCAAGCATAATACGTTTGTAAGTGCTTACTCGGTAAGTACTAACTATAAAGGCACTACATCATGCTAGTGCCTTTTTTACATTCAGCGTTTACTTTCCTGGATAACCGCAATAATAGCATTACGCACTTCGTCTTTTTTATCTTCAGCTAAATATTTCAAGTGAGCGCTTACAAATTCTGGCCGTTTATACAAGGCTCTAATTGCAGTATTTACTTGTTCAATCACCATCTCTCCAAACTCGCCCTTTTCGCAAAGAACATGTCCGCTTACCGTTCTTGGGTTTCCAGCAATGGGGTAGTCCCTCAACCTTACGGGTACTTTTGTACCGTAAGGTCACTAAAAAGTGCGCTGGGGAAAATAAGCGCAAAATCAGACCGCTGATTTTCAAATAACGTAAAAAATCGGCTATAAAAAGTAGCATTAGATACTTTTAAAACCTGGTTTGGCTCAGCATCACGAATTTGCGCATCTAATACATCTCCATATGAGTAATTTTCAACAACTATAAGCGATGAATGCGAATACGCTCTTAGCACCTCAGCGATATTAATTACCTCTCCGCTATCATTAAGAAAATGTTCAGGAATTGGCGGGAGCGTAGCATGCTGATAAAACCGCTGAGTTTGGAATATATTTAATGGCAAAGAATAAAGAAAGCGCTGTTCTCTCGCTTTTGACTTTATCTTATTGATAACGCAAACAGGTTTACCTTGATCAATATCATTAAGCGAACGCGCTAAAGGCACATTGAGAATGTCATTTTCATAGCGTAATTCATCTAGTAAAAGCTGGGCAGTTTCTGTCGCGGTAGAATCGTAGTCGGCGACTTCGCTATTCACACGTGTCGTTAAATTAACATCGTCTGAATGAAACTCAACATCCTCAATAGAGATGCTTTGTTGTGCGGCTTGCGCCTCAACAAACGACAAACATAACAAAAGAATAAAAAAACGTTTGATCACGTAAAAAATAACTACCTTATAAATATGACACAGTAAATTATCACATCGACATGAATGATGTTGATATATTCAATTTAAATTATATAAAAAAATTCTTTAGCCATTCTTAACAATGTCGTTCTTTTTGATGTTTAGTGCTACGTAAGTCACCTTAATCAAGATCTTCTTCACATGGTTTGATCTCCCGCAACCTTATTGTTGGTAACTCTGCTATATCTAAACAATCACACGCGGCTGTTGAAATACATATGAACGAAACGATTTCCTCAATAGGTGGATTAATTGGTGGTCTTGGTCTTTTTATTCTTGCAATAGGTATGATGACTGAGGGACTAAAGTCTGCTGCGGGCGCGAGCTTACGACACCTGCTTGCTGTTTGGACCAACACGCCAGCAAGAGGAATACTTACCGGCTTTACCATGACCGCAATTGTACAATCGTCAAGTGCCGTCACCGTGGCCTCGCTAGGCTTCGTTAATGCCGGACTTATTAACCTTAGCCAGGTATTAGGGATTATTTTTGGCGCTAACGTAGGCACAACGTTAACAGGCTGGTTAGTGGCAGTACTGGGATTCAAATTAAATGTCGACGCCATTTCGTTACCCCTCATTGGTATTGGAATGGCAGCCAAGATGGTTTTTCAACGGGGTAAGCCAGCCGCAATCGGCACTGTATTGGTTGGTTTTGGCCTCTTTTTTACTGGTATTGACGTGTTAAAAACCGCTTTTGATGGAGCGGTAGCGTCATTCTCGCTTGAACAGCTAACGGCTAGTGGCGTCAGCGGCATGTTCATATACTTACTTGTTGGTATTATCATCACCATTTTGACCCAATCTTCAAGTGCGTCCATTGCTATTACTATTACTGCCACTTCAAGTGGCGTAATTGGTTTATATGCTGCTGGCGCTATGGTGATTGGTGCAAACATTGGGACGACATCAACGGCAGTACTCGCTGCATTAGGGGCTACGTCTGCGGCAAAACGAGCGGCCTCAGCACAAGTTATCTTCAACATAATTACTGCCATTGTAGCAATGCTTATTCTACCGTTACTTTTTTCTGCGATTCAATTAATCAGTGAATCGCTTTCTTTCACTTACAACCCCGCCATTTCGCTCGCACTTTTTCATACGCTGTTCAATCTACTCGGATTGCTGTTGATATATCCGTTCATTAATCCACTTTCACGATGGCTAGAAAAACGTTTCCTTACTTGGGAAGAAACAGAGTCTCACCCACGGTTCTTAGATGAAACGGTGGCATCGACACCCGCTTTGGCAACGAATGCCATATTGAATGAAACCGAAGCGCTGCAACAACGATTACTTAAGCTCTATCAGCTCGCATCATACAAAGCAACGTTAGACATTCATCACTTCCATAAACAAATCAGTGTAGCGAAATCACTCTGTGAGCAAATATCTGCGTTTATCGTGAGTATTGATAGGTCTGAGTTAAGTGATGAAATTACCGAACAGCTCGCGACCCTAATGCGTGTAAATCATTACCTGCTTGACTGTATTAACGCCACTGAAATACTAGCGGGCTCCCTTTATACGAGGGAGTCACTTAATAATGTTACTTTGGAACAAGACCTCGATAGCTTTGTTAAATATGTCTATGACAGCCTATCTCTTCTTTCGACAAACACGAGCAGTGCAATGCCTCATGAGCAGGTATCTCTTGATAATTTAGACAAAAAACACGAGCAACTGAAAGCCGCATTAATTAGGGCTGGCACGCTGCGAGATGTCGAAATTTCTCAAATGTCGAGTGCGATTGATTGCCTGCATGAAGCATGGCATATCGCCAAAACTTGGCAAAAAGCAGCGCATAGAATAAGCGCATTGGCAGTCGAGATAAGGCCACAGCAAACAACAAACGATGACACTGATAAAGCGGCAATAGCCTAATACTTTTTAGAGGATATTCTTATGGCAACACTTACCTTTCTAGGTGCGGTTGATGGCGTGACTGGCTCGATGTATCTACTGAAAACTATATCTTCAACCATTCTGCTCGATTGCGGTTTGTTTCAAGGTCGGCGCGAAGAAGAGAAAGCAAACAAAAAGCCCTTGCCATTTAGTCCATCCGATATCGATGCTGTGGTTCTATCTCATGCTCACCTTGACCACTCCGGTCGATTACCCCTTCTGGTAAACCATGGATATGAGGGGCCTATTTATATGACCCTGCCTACTCTCGATTTAATAGAGGTCATGTTAAACGACGCAGCATCGTTACAATTAAGAGACGTTGAATGGGAAAATAAACGACGTCGGCGTTCGGGGAAAAAAGAAATCGACCCGTTATATACGCAAAACGATGTTGAAGAAACACTGCGTCAATGTCAGGGGGTGGCATACCATGAAAAAATCACTCTCAGTGACGAGGTATCTCTCACACTTCATGACGCGGGACATATATTAGGCTCATCAATTGTTGAAATAATAACTACCGAAAATGATACCGTTCGCAAGCTCGTATTTTCAGGCGATCTTGGCAATAACCAGGCGGCGCTTTTACGAGATCCCGAATACCTGAAACAAGCTGATGTCGTCTTAATGGAGTCAACCTATGGCGACCGTGAGCACCGCTCTATGCAAGAAACCCTAGATGAATTTGAGCAAGTACTTACCGATGCGTCACAGGATGGCGGCAATATACTTATTCCGTCTTTTGCAGTCGGCCGCACCCAAGAAATTATTTTCCGCTTAGGTGAGTTATACCAAAAAGGAAAGCTTCCGCAACAGTTGATATGTTTAGATAGCCCAATGGCTATTGCGGTTACCGAGATTTATCATCGCTATCAAGACGTTTATAACGCTGAAGACAAAGATACAATACAAGCAAACGACCGTTCGCCACAGCATTCAAAAAGCCTTCACTCATTTTTACCAACGCTTCGTTATGCTGTCAGCACTGACGAGTCGATGGCGCTTAACAGAATAGACAGAGGAGCAATTATCATTGCTGGCAGCGGCATGTGCAATGGTGGTCGAATACGCCATCACCTAAAACATAACCTTTGGAGACAACAGTCTCACATTATTTTTGTGGGCTACCAAGCAATGGGAACCCCGGGACGTATTTTAGTTGATGGGGCAAAGCGAATTAAAATGGCAGGCGAGAATATTGCGGTTAACGCTCAAATACATACCCTTGGTGGCTTCTCTGCCCACGCTAGCCAAACTCAACTGATTGAGTGGGTAAGCCACTTCAGCGGTCCTAGACCACGGCTTTATTTAATCCATGGCGAGCAAGACGCCAAATTGCATCTACAACAAGCCCTTCACGACAAAGGGTGGGCATCAACCATTCCAACAGCAAATCAAACCATTACGCTATAGAAACTGACGTGTGGTCACTGTCATGTGTACCACACGTTTTCATTAGTACAACGCAAGCATAAGCTTGATACGTTTTTTCAATCCATAACTCCATACCATCGCTCGCGTAAAGCGTCCAAGCCCTATTTCTTTGGAAATACTGTAAAAGCGTTTCTTTATTCGCTTTAATGCTTTTTTACGGCTCGACTTCTTAACGTCTCCCATACTGGCATTATTGAGTGAAGACTTATCTAAGAATGCTTGAATGTCAGCATAGTTGCGCTTTGGGATGTTGAGGGGGAGGTGTTTTACTCCAATGGTTTCTTGATTATCTTGTTCAAGAATACTATTGAGTGTACGCATGGCATTTAATCGCCCACGCTCATAGTCATAGTGCCTAAAGCGTTGGTCGAAGAATCCTAAAAATGAGCCAAGTAACTCGCCACTTAACTCGCCTTCTTTGGCGGTAATGGTATAAATGGTTTTGGCATTTTTTGGACCAAGGTTGGCGGCATGTTCAATAAGCGCAATCGTATCTATCCATAACTTAAAATGATCGGCTGGCAATTCACGCTCATAATTATCGCTTCCATATTGAAGCGTTAAGCGGCTTACATCATTAAAATATTCCCCTTTTGCGTCGGCGTACACCACATCAAGTAAGGAATTAATAACTATCTGCTTTATCTTCGCTTCAGCAGACGTGGTTTTATATAATTGCTCTCTTATTTTTAGGGCTTGCGCATCTAGCTTTAGCACCGCATTGGTAACACGCTCTTCCAGCAACCACTCTTGAAAACCGCTCTGTAAAAATACACTATTTATCATCTGTTTGGTGGTATCAACAAACGATGCAGTCTTCCCATTAAATTTAGGTTTTGCTGCGCTGTCTTTGGGATTTGGAGAGATGTAAAAGTAGAAGCGCCGCTCGTAGTCAGTCGGCCCTAAGTCTATGGAATCGGCAAGCTCTACGGCCATACCCAATGGGTAGTTGTTAAACGTGCCCCCATCCATAAAGCTGAAGTGACGAGGTTTGAACGCGACCGCATCACGCCCTTTGTAATCGTCGTTATCCCATTTTCTTCTTAAAGGCTCGGGGGAAAAGGCAATTGGGAACGCACCACAACCGCGTGCCGCAATAGCAATATCTTCCCACACGACTTTGTTGTCAGATGTCGTAGTAAGTGTTGTAGTGTAACGATCTTGGAAACGCGTTTGTGTAAAAAAGCCGCCTGTAAGCCCCTCTACGCCATTTTTAAATGTGTCGACCTGATAATCAACACCGTTGAGGTTTGACATGGCCAAGCCAAGCTTAATTTCGCGAGCACTGGCAGCATGTCGATTAGCATCAGTAGGCTCGAACTCATAACGCTTGTTAATTAACGAATCGGCTATATTCTTGACAAATCCGTTCGACAGCAGCGAGTTTGCTTGGTTATCACCCGGCAGCGGAGTAAGTAAGCCTTCAATATCAGCCATTTCAACCCATGCTTTATAGCCAACGTTATCTGTCTCGTTGGTTAGTGCTTCAGCATCAAACAGTAATTTTTGGGCAAACAATGCAGCTGTCATCCCACCGGCGCTCGCCCCGGTAAGCACATCTATTTCTATTCTAGGGTTATCGTTATTAGCGTTGTGTTCGTCGATCGCACGCACTAATTCAAACATTGTACCTGCTTCGTAGGCCCCCAGCGAAACGGCGCCAGAAATAGCCACTGCAACGCGATAACTCATTGTTGAACTCCTAATAGTTTTCGTCCTTGTAAATCTCGCTTTGTTTGGCCAAGCGTTTGATTCAGGCAGGTTTTCATTATCTTATACCGCTACGATATCAAGTAACAAGCATGAAGCGCAGTGCTCTTGAGAGCGTGAATTTACGCTGAAGCCGCTTGTTGGGCAAAATAGACCGCCCCCCATTGCGCATTATGTTTAGGAGAGACCAAACGCGCTTTTACCTCAACACTTAGGTAAGGCAAGTAAAGCTGACTAAGACCACCAGCAATACAAAGTGGTAATGCCGAGGGCGTGGTAAGTGTTGAGGCTAATGCTTCGATATAACGCGCACCTTGCTGTAATAACTCGACGGCGTACCCACATTGGTTGTCAGCGGCCGTCTTGACGAGCGATGCCATAGCACCATATTGTTGAGGTCCAAATTGTGCCGTGGCACTGACAAGTTCTGTGGGAGAAGCCTCACCGATATATTCAATCAATGTGGTGGAAAGTAAGCTTTTAGGCTGAAGGCCGTCCAGTACTAAAAGGGTATGTTTGAGCGCCTCATGTCCTAGCCATGCGCCGCTCGCATTGTCACCCACATTGAACCCATAACCACCTTTATCAGTGAAATGCCCATTTTTACATACCGTACCAGAAGAGCCCGTTCCAACGATGATTAGCGCTCCGTCTTTTCCAGCGTGTGCACCCAAACATGCTGCATGTAAATCACTAAGTACCGTTGTAGATTTAAAAGGCCAGTCGGAAATTTGCGTTAACGCTAAAAATGCACGCTTGGCAGATTCAACATTTGCCCCTGCTAGCCCGGCTGCTAGGGCAACGTTATCTGGTGTAACCGACAGATTAGCCTGAGCAGCCGCTTGCATCCATGCTTCGATGATCGACGCTTTGGCTTGCTGTGCATTGGTCATAATATTGGCTGCACCTGCGTCGCCGCTACCAAGAATATTCCCTTTGCTATCTTGTATGTGCGCACGGCAGTGCGTGCCACCGCCATCGATACCGACAAAATAAGTATCTTCCTGCATCATCTTTCCATTAGCTGCTAACACGTTTCTCTCGTTCCACTGTTTTTGATTTCTCTATCCACATCGCTGGCTTAAAGCGCTTGCTGAGTACCTACTTTTGTAAGATGCTACGCGCCTATACTCAATGTATTCGCCGTTTTTAGTGTTAATCATTGTTATTAAAATAAGAATACGTAAGTTAACCATAAAATTATATTGATATGTTTATTTTTTGGGTAAACGTTCTCATTTATCAACGGTGTTTGAACGATGTTACCAGAAGGAAGCATGCAATCACGTATTTATATTTTAACGAGAGACAAAACGTATTTCGCTTAAACTAAATGCGCCTCATTTAATTGGCATTTTATTGATCGTATTGTTTACCTTAGCTGTAGATGACTAAAAGGAAATTATTTATGAATGCACGTATTACCCTTACCACGCTACTCATGTCATTAAGCGCAATACTATCTGGTGGCGCATCGGCGCAAGCACCGTCTAATCAACCACAAGGTTGGACATATGGTTTAGGTGTTGCGGCATCCCAAGACGTTTACACCGGTTTTGATAATCGTATTGTGCCTATTCCTATTATTGGGTACGTCGGTGAACGCCTTCGCGTATACGGCCCATTTGTCGGCTATCAGCTTTTTCAAGAAGATGGGCTAACGATTGATGCCCAACTCGTTCCTATCTTTGCGGGATATGAAGAGGACGACAGCGCAGTATTCGAGGGCATGGAAGACAGAGACTTTAGCTATGGGGCTGGAGCAAGTATTTCCTATACAACAGAAGGCTGGATATACAGCGTTTCTGCAAACGCAGACATTCTTAACACCTTTGATGGCTATCAAGCGTCAGCGAGGGTCGCTAAGCAATTTCGATATAAAGGCGTAATCATTGAGCCTTCGGTTGGTTTGAATTATCAAGACAGTAACTATGTTGATTATTACTATGGGGTTACCGCACAAGAAGCAACTGCCGCCCGTGCGTTTTACCAAGCAGATAGTGCGCTTAACACCGAGCTTCGATTAGGGTTTACGACTCGTCAATTTTTAGGAGGGATGACCCGGCTAGATTTTGGCGCCACTTTTTTTGACGATAGCATCAGCGATAGCCCAATTACTGACGATGACATGGCACTTAGCGCCATGCTCACATATGTACGTTTTTTCTAATTAGAAAAAGCCCTACTTGAAAAATAAGTGGGGCTTTGTTGTGAAACACGTCACTTAGCTACTTAGTTAATTAGTTACTTATATTCGATGTACCCGCGAACGCGACGGTTTCCCACAACGGAACGGTCGACAAACTGTGTTTGTAACTGCCTGACGTTTCTTTTGTGCTATAAGACAAATAAATAAGCGTCTTTGCGTCTTCATCGTAAATTCGGCGCAACTTCATATTTTTAAAAAAGACACTTTTAGACTTTTTAAAAATCACGTCTCCAGAGTCGGATTTATCTATACTAGCCAACATATCAGCAGTGATAGGGCCGGTCTGTCTGCACGCTATTGAGCTGTCTGATGGGTCAGAAAAATCAAGATTGGCTTCAATACTTGAAATGTGGCACGTAACGCCGGTGACAATAGGGTCTTGCAACGCATCTATTTTTATATCTTTGGTTGTAAACACGCCGAGCGACACGTCGCCTACTTCGCTATCACTACACCCCGTCATCCCTACTACGCTTGCACTTATCGCCAATATTGGCAGTAAACGTGTTAGAACTTTTGCCATCATGCGTTCTCCTTTTGCTTTGCTTCGACATTATAACATTACGTACAACACCGTCGTTTTTTCAAAAGATATGTCGAATTCCTTCGTTTTGCTAATAAAAATACGCAGAGGCCTATACTACAAACTCGCTAATTGAATACTCACCATCCCCAGTACTGCTGCGTTTAAACGATTGAACCAACGCCAAAAATTAGGACGCTGCATATGGTGAGCAAACTTTGCCGTTAACGTACTTAACCCGACAAACCATACCACTGAAGCACCGATTGCACCGCCGACAAACCACCACTTATTTTCTTGCCACTGACTTGCTAAGTTGCCCATCAACAGCAATGTGTCTAGGTAAAAATGTGGGTTTAGCCATGTCACCGCCAGCCCTATTAGCATAGCCTTTTTAAACGACAGCTGCTTTTGTGCCATTGCTAGCACTAAGCTATCGTTTGCCATAGACGATTTCACTTTCCGATAAGCAATGTAGAGTAAAAACGCGACGCCTGCCCACTTTGTTACGGTTACAAGCATAGGGTACTCTCTTAACAATAAACCGAAGCCCATTGCGCCTAAGCTAATAGAGATAGCATCGCTAACAATAAAAAGGAGTACAAAAAGCGTTGTCCATTGACGCTTCATGGATTGCTCAATTAAAAAGCTATTTTGTGCGCCAACCGCAATAATGAGCGTACCACCCATTACAAAGCCACTTGTCACTGCTGCTATCATTTTCTTGCCTCTATGTATCACTAGTTAGGTCGACCGACCCCACGCGTCATTTCAATCTGGTCTTGATCTTACCTTCACTTTCAAACTAAATTAAATTAATGATTTTTAT
>Ga0102951_1000582_pt1 | contig 13080 bp, 10 predicted proteins | sample SalPonA_B_H2O_MG_FD_78507 | JGI IMG/M metagenome (GOLD analysis project Ga0102951, IMG submission 78507) | Water microbial communities from South San Francisco under conditions of wetland restoration - Salt Pond MetaG R2A_B_H2O_MG | ecosystem: Environmental > Aquatic > Non-marine Saline and...
CTGGATCCGCTGGAGTATGATCTGCTATTCGAGCGTTTTCTCAATCCAGAACGTGTCTCTATGCCCGACTTCGATATCGACTTCTGTATGGATAACCGCGATCGCGTAATTGACTATGTGGCGCGTACCTATGGCCGAGATGCGGTATCACAGATTATTACGTTCGGGACTATGGCCGCTAAAGCGGTGGTGCGCGACGTGGCACGTGTACAGGGAAAAGCCTTCGGTCTGGCTGATCGTCTCTCTAAACTGATACCGTTCGAAGTTGGTATGACACTCTCCAAAGCCTGGGAGCAAGAGGAGCAGTTGCGTGAATTCGTTGAGAGCAGCGAAGAGGCGCAAGAGATCATGGAGATGGCCTACAAGCTCGAGGGGGTCACGCGAGGGGTAGGCAAACACGCGGGCGGTGTTGTCATAGCCCCGACCAAACTAACAGATTTCTCGGCGACCTTCTGTGATTCTGAGGGGCAGGGTCTGGTGACCCAGTTCGATAAGAACGATGTTGAAGAGGCGGGTCTGGTGAAGTTCGACTTCCTTGGACTGCGTACGCTGACGATTATCGACTGGGCGCTGGAGACGATTAACCGCGTCAAATCACAGCAGGGTGAAGACCCTATTAGAATTGAAGCGATCGATTTGGAAGATCCGAGGGTCTACGAGCTACTTAAACGGGCCGAGACGACTGCGGTGTTTCAGCTCGAGTCCAGTGGTATGAAAGACCTCATCCGCCGTCTGTTGCCGTCGCGCTTTGAGGATATCATCGCTCTTGTAGCGCTGTTCCGTCCCGGGCCATTACAGTCAGGTATGGTGGATGACTTTATCAACCGTAAGCACGGTCGTGCTGAAATGGCTTGGCCTCACCCTGATTATCAACTTGACTCGCTGCAGCCTGTGTTGGAGCCAACCTACGGCATAATCCTCTATCAGGAACAGGTCATGCAGATCGCTCAGGTGATGGCAGGCTACACCCTTGGCGGTGCAGATATGTTGCGCCGGGCAATGGGTAAAAAGAAACCCGAGGAGATGGCTAAGCAACGCCATCTCTTTATTGAGGGTTCAAGTCAGCAGGGTATTGACGAGAAGCTTGCAGGTAATATTTTTGATCTTGTAGAGAAGTTCGCGGGTTACGGTTTCAACAAATCGCATTCGGCGGCTTACGCTCTAGTCTCATATCAAACCGCTTGGCTAAAAACCTACTACCCTGCCCCCTTTATGTCAGCGGTTATGTCCTCGGATATGCAGAACACTGACAAGGTAGTGATCTTCATCGAAGAGTGTCGGCAGATGAAGCTCGAAGTGCTTCTTCCTGACGTTAATCTCTCTGAATTCAAATTTACCGTTAGTCCTAATAATCAGGTGGTATACGGGCTTGGTGCAGTCAAAGGTGTGGGTGAAGGTCCGGTTGAGGGTATTGTCAAGGCGCGCGAAGACGGCCCTTTCACTGATCTGTTCGATTTCTGTAAACGCGTGGGTAGTAAGCGTTTAAATAAACGTGTACTTGAGTCGCTGGTGAAGTCTGGTGCGCTGGATAAGCTGGGTCCTAACCGGGCTGTGCTTTGGGCTTCGATTGGTTCAGCACTGCAGGCGGCTGATCAGGAAGCGCGTAATCAGGACGCGGGTATGTTTGATCTTTTCGGCGGCGATCCTGAGCCAGAGCATGCTAATCCTTTCCAGGCCTTTCTTGGCGCGCGCGAGTGGAGTGATAAAGAGCGTCTGCAAGGCGAGAAGGAGACGCTGGGCCTCTATGTGACAGGTCATCCTATTGATGAGTATGAGAGAGAGCTGCGTAACTTCGTCAGCCGTAAGCTTGTCGAGCTGCAGCCTGCGCGAGGTCGTGTGCAGAAGATGGCGGGTCTGGTTGTGGATATGCGCCTGAAGAAGACGAAACGAGGCGAAACACTCTGCTTCGTCACGTTAGATGATCGTTCTGCTCGCATTGACGTGACGCTTTTCGGTGATGCTTATGAGAGTGCGCGCCGTATGATTACTAAAGATCAGGTTCTGGTCATCGAGGGTGAGGTGGCTAACGATGATTACAACGGCGGTCTTAAAGTGCGTGGGCAGTCTGTGCTAAGCGTGGCGGAAGCACGCGTACGCTTTGCCGAGAAGCTTGTGATTAACTGCAACGAAGCCCAACTCAAGCCGCGCGAACTTAAACAGTTATCCGATACTCTGGCCCGATTTAAACCGATTCAGCAAGGTGTAGCGGTCGAACTTGCTTATAGCTGTGATGCCGCTCGAGGGCGCTTGCGGCTAGGTGAAAACTGGACGGTATTGCCGCAAGATGAGCTCATCATGGCACTCAAAGAGCAGTTTGGTAATCCCGCGGTGCAACTTGAATATGTAAGTTAGTAAGCGGGCCACTCTGGTCTAAATACGCTCTAAACGGTAGAATCTGCAATCTTAATTAGCCGCTTAAAATAGAAGTAGTTAGCATGAATCCCAACTACCTGGACTTCGAACAGCCGATCGCTGAGCTCGAAGCTAAGATCAACGAACTGCGTCATGTCGGCGAAGACAATGCCGATCTCAACCTGTCGGAAGAGGTCTCGCGTCTACAGGAAAAGAGCAAAACACTGACGAGATCGATCTTCTCAGATCTATCTGCATGGCAAATATCGCAGTTGGCGCGTCATCCACAACGCCCCTACACGCTCGACTATGTGCGTATGATCTTCGATGAGTTCGAAGAGATTCATGGAGATCGCCATTTCGCTGATGATCAGGCGATTGTTTGTGGTATTGCACGTCTGGATGGCCAGCCCGTCGCAATTATCGGTCATCAGAAGGGGCGGGAAGTAAAAGAGAAGGTGCGCCGTAACTTCGGTATGCCACGCCCAGAGGGATACCGCAAAGCCTTACGTATTATGGAGTTGGCCGAGCGATTTAACATGCCGGTGCTGACGTTCATCGATACTCCTGGGGCCTACCCCGGCATTGACGCGGAAGAGCGCGGTCAATCCGAGGCTATAGCCTTCAATCTGGCTAAAATGTCTCAGTTAAGAACGCCCATCATCTCTACCGTGATTGGGGAGGGTGGCTCAGGTGGTGCGCTGGCGATTGGTGTCTGTGATGAGCTGCTTATGCTGCAGTACTCTACCTACTCGGTAATATCGCCTGAGGGCTGTGCCTCAATACTATGGAAGAGTGCTGAGCGTGCATCCGATGCTGCAAAAGCGATGGGGATTACATCAGAGCGTTTGCATGAGCTGGGTCTGGTAGATCAGATTGTCTCAGAACCTCTAGGTGGTGCGCATCGTGATCCTGGCTTGATGGCGGCGAGCCTCAAACAGCAGTTGAAAGCTGTGTTGGAGCGTTTGCAGCCCTTAGAGACTGAAGAGCTGCTTGAACGTCGTTACGATCGTGTTATCTCTTACGGCGCCATCGGTCGCGAATGATTCATCCTGCTGTCGCAGAACTCGAGCAAGCACTGCGGCAGCTTCTGCTCCCCCTCCCTGAATCGACTCGGGTGCTGGTTGGCTATAGCGGTGGTTTAGACTCCACCGCTCTACTTTTTATTGCGAGTCGCGTCGTTCCTGCTGCACAGCTATGCGCTTTACATATCAATCATAATCTTCAGTCGATGGCTGAAGAGTGGGAGAGTCACTGTCGCCAGCAGGCTCAGGCGCTTGGAGTAAAATTTAACTCAGTTCACGTCTACCCTAATGACGCCTCTGAAAATGCTGCTCGAGAAGCGCGCTACTCGGTTTTTGAGTCCACATTGGGCCCTGGAGATCTTCTGTTACTCGGGCACCACATGGATGATCAGGCCGAGACGCTGTTAATGCGCCTGTTCAGGGGGGCGGGTGCACGAGGTTTGTCAGGTATCCCTCAGCGTCGCCAGCTTGGTGTCGGCTCCATTCTTCGGCCACTACTCGCTACAACGCGCGATTCACTTGAGTCCATCGTCAAGAGTGCAGGACTAAGTTGGGTGGAAGACCCGAGTAATCGAGACCCTCGGTATTTGCGCAACTGGATCCGGCAAAGCTTGGGTCCTGCACTGTCTCAATGCTGGCCTGATTGGGTGTCACGCTTAAGTGAGAGCGCGGAGCTAATGTCGGAATCCGCCAAGCTGCATCGGGCCCTAGCGCTTGTAGACGCCGATGGGCAGTTCTCTAACCCACTTAAAATCCCTTTTGAGCTTGCCAAAGAGCCAGAGCGATTAGCCAATCTTATTTATTACTGGTTGAACTCTCATGCAGTTCGGGTGGGCTCCCGTTCTCAGCTGTTAGGGTTGGTCCAAACGCTGTCAGAAAATTTCCCAGGCGGGGGCGGTCGCTGGCTGATCTCGGACCAGGCTGTCCACCTTTACCAGGGTAGCCTGTGGCTAGAATCTGTTGAAATACCCCCGCAAGCAGCACTCGATCTTGTGCTGGTACCGGGGGAGGTCGATCTAGCCTGCGGTAAATTAGGCGTAGAGTCCGGAGAGATCGGTCTGCCACAAGGGCTTGACGTTCAGTTAAGGGGTCGTCAGCCCGGTGATAAGGTCCGTTTGGCAGTTGGGCATCAAAGCGTTAAAAAATTCATGAATGAGAAGAAAATTCCCCCTTGGCTTCGCGATTCTTGGCCTCTGTTAGTCCACCAAGGTGAAATCATCTCAATTGTCGGTGTGTGGACCGCTAAATCGCAGCATCAGCCGGGTGGTTTGACGCTGAAATGGGTACGTTGAAGTTTGTTCCTAGAGTCGGCTTTTGGTAGACTGGTTTCCCATCTTGAGTGTAAAAACTCCCCCGAAAATTTAACCTGACAGGTTCTGCATGACGCGCTATATATTCGTCACCGGCGGTGTTGTGTCCTCATTGGGCAAAGGCATCGCATCCGCTTCACTGGCGGCTATCCTCGAGGCACGTGGCCTTAAAGTTACAATGCTCAAGTTGGACCCCTACATTAACGTAGACCCCGGTACTATGAGCCCCTTCCAGCATGGAGAGGTGTTCGTTACCGAAGACGGTGCCGAGACCGACCTAGATCTGGGTCACTATGAGCGTTTCATCAGGACAACGATGAGTAAGCGCAATAACTTCACTACGGGCAGAGTCTATCAGCATGTCTTGAAGAAAGAGCGTCGGGGTGACTATCTTGGCGGTACGGTGCAGGTGATTCCGCACATCACAGACGAGATCAAACGTCGTGTGATTGAAGGGGCTGGAGATGCCGATATTGCTCTGTGTGAGATCGGCGGCACGGTGGGGGATATTGAGTCACTGCCGTTCCTGGAGGCTGTGCGTCAGCTCAAAGTAGAGCTGGGCTCAAACCGTGCACTCTTCATGCACTTGGTTCTGGTGCCTTACATCTCAACTGCGGGTGAGACAAAAACTAAGCCTGCTCAGCACTCAGTTAAAGAGCTGCGATCAATTGGTATACAGCCTGATATTCTGGTGTGTCGCTCTGAGCACCTGATGCCTGAGTCCTCTGCGCGTAAGCTATCGATGTTTACAAACGTTGAAGAGCGGGCCGTTATTTCACTGCCTGATGCCAACACTATCTATAACATTCCAGCGATGTTAGAAGCTCAGGGGCTGGATGATATCGTAGTAGATCGATTCCGCCTTGACTGTCCTAAAGCTGACTTGTCGGAGTGGGAAGCAGTGGCTGATGCCTTCCTTAATCCTGAAGGCGAAGTGCATATTGCGATGGTCGGCAAGTACATGGAGCTGCTCGATGCCTACAAATCGCTGATTGAAGCTATCTCGCACGCGGGTATAGCCTTGCGTAAGAAGGTTAAGATCGATTACATCGACTCTGAGCGGGTAGAGCGCGAGGGCGTGCAGATCCTTAGTGGCTACAGTGCGATTCTAGTGCCGGGTGGTTTTGGCGAACGTGGTGTTGAAGGCAAGATCTCGGCAGTACGTTATGCACGTGAAAATAAAGTCCCTTATCTCGGTATCTGCCTGGGTATGCAGGTTGCAGTCATCGAGTTTGCTCGTCATGTGGCGGGTCTTGAAGGTGCAACCTCAACCGAATTTGATAAAAATGCTAAACACCCGGTAATCGGTCTGATTACCGAGTGGACGGATCACAGTGGTGAAGTTGAAGTTCGTGACGACGCATCCGACCTTGGCGGTACTATGCGTCTGGGTGCTCAGATCTCTCACCTTAAGCCCGGCTCTAAAGCGGCCGCAGCTTATGGTAAAACCGAGGTCAACGAACGTCATCGTCACCGTTATGAAGTTAATAATAATTACATTGAGCAACTCGAGTCCGCAGGTTTAATTATCTCGGGACGCTCGACCGATGGAGAGCTGGTGGAAGTGGTAGAAGTTGCAGACCACCCCTGGTTCGTGGCCTGTCAGTTCCATCCGGAGTTCACGTCGACTCCGCGTGACGGGCATGGCCTATTTAAAGGTTTTATTGAAGCAGCCATAGCCCAACAGGTTAAGTCTTAGGAGTCCGCAAGGCTAAACCTTAAGAGTCCAAAGGGTAAAAGGCTAATTTAGGAGAGTTTACTCAATGTCAAAAATTATAGAGATCAAAGGACGTGAGGTCCTGGATTCTCGCGGTAACCCAACGGTTGAAGCTGATGTCATTCTGGAAGGGGGTGTTGTAGGAACGGCCTGTGCCCCCTCCGGTGCCTCGACGGGTTCGCGTGAAGCACTCGAACTGCGTGATGGTGACAAGAGTCGTTACCTGGGCAAGGGTGTCCTTAAAGCTGTCGGTGCAGTCAACGGTGTGATCCGTGATGCCCTGATTGGTATGGACGCAACCGATCAGCGCGCGTTGGACAACAAGATGCTTGAGCTCGACGGTACCGAGAACAAGGCAAGCCTTGGCGCTAACGCCATTCTCGCCGTCTCTCTAGCAGCGGCTAAAGCGGCGGCTGCGGCGAAAAATATCCCACTGTACCAGCACATTGCTGAGATTAACGGTACACCGGGTCGTTACTCCATGCCTGTGCCGATGATGAACATCCTGAACGGTGGCGAGCACGCTGACAATAACGTTGATATCCAAGAGTTCATGGTTCAGCCAGTCGGTGCCAAAAGCTTTGCTGAAGCCCTTCGATGCGGCGCTGAGATCTTCCACGCACTAAAAGCAGTTCTCAAGGCGCGTGGTCTGAACACAGCAGTAGGCGACGAGGGTGGTTTCGCGCCTAATCTTGCCTCCAATGAGGAAGCCCTGGTTGTGATCCGCGAAGCGGTAGCAAATGCTGGTTACGAATTGGGTACTGATGTCACTCTGGCACTCGATTGCGCTGCTTCCGAATTCTTCAAAAACGGTAAGTACGACCTCTCTGGTGAGGGTAAGGTGTTCGACTCTGAAGGTTTTGGAGACTACCTAGCCGCTTTGACGGAGAACTACCCGATCGTCTCAATCGAAGATGGCCTGGATGAGTCTGATTGGGATGGTTGGGCTAGTCTGACTAAGAAGATTGGCGATAAGATTCAGTTGGTTGGCGATGATCTGTTCGTAACCAATACTAAGATTCTTACTCGGGGTATCGAGCAGGGTATTGGTAACTCCATCTTAATCAAGTTCAACCAGATCGGCTCACTTTCAGAGACTCTGGATGCAATTAAGATGGCTCAGGATGCGGGGTTCACTGCCGTCATCTCTCACCGGTCCGGTGAAACTGAAGATACAACGATTGCCGATTTGGCTGTCGGCACCGCCGCAGGTCAGATTAAGACAGGTTCACTCTGCCGTTCTGACCGCGTAGCGAAGTACAATCGTCTGATTCGTATCGAGGAAGAGCTCGGTGCTGCAGCGGTTTACAAAGGTCGCTCAGAAATTAAAGGTCAGGCGTAAGTCTGAGTTGTGGTAAAAGGGGCTCAGGCCCCTTTTTTTATAATTTTATAGAAAACTACTGAACTGTCGCGACGCTAAGGTCTTTGCCAGCGGCAGGTTAACTGTGGAGAGACCGCTTGCGCTGGCTTTGGATAATACTGATTCTGTTGCTATTCGGTTTGCAGTATCGCCTCTGGTTTGGTGAGCCCAATTTACCGGATGTATGGCAGGTAAAAGAGGACATTGCAGAACAGAAACGCATCAATCAGGAGTTGCTTGAGCGTAATCGCCGTCTGGAGGCTGAAGTGCAGGATCTAAAAAAAGGCTTGTCCGCATTAGAGGAGCGAGCGCGATCAGAGATGGGTATGATTGGTGAGGGGGAGACCTTCTTTCAAGTAGTACCTAAGCAGAGTCAAATCGATGAGTAGGCTCTTGAATTTAGATATGCCTTGGCTCTATGGACAGCCACAGTCGCTTGCAACCCTGAGAGCTGAGCCTGAGGATTTTGAGGTGCAGGAGGATCTGGGCTACGAGCCCGAGGGTGAGGGTGAACATCACTACCTCTATATCCGTAAACGCGGTGAAAATACCGATTGGGTTGCTAGACAGCTAGCCAATTTTGCTCAGATAAGCCCACGTGATGTCGCCTATGCGGGCAAGAAAGACCGGCACGCCGTCACGGAGCAGTGGTTTAGTGTTCACTTGCCTGGAAAGCGGAAAATACTCAACTGGTCTCTCTTCGGTGGTGATTCGATTCAGGTTTTGAAGAGCTCCAAGCACACGCGCAAAATTAAACTGGGCCATCTGCGGGGCAACCGTTTCAATATACGCCTCAGGGGAGTGACCGATTCTGCTGATTTTGAACAACGGCTGGAGAGCGTCCTTCAGGGAGTTCCGAACTACTTTGGCGAACAGCGTTTCGGCCAGGCGGGTAATAATCTGCACTCAGGGCTGGCGATGTTGCGTGGCGAGTTGCAAGAGCGTCAACGTGTAAAACGAGGTCTCTATATATCAGCGGTGCGATCTCAACTGTTTAACCTGTTATTGGCCCAGCGAATTGAGAACGAAAGTTTGCTAGCCCCAGTGTCAGGCGATGTGCTTATCGAGCCCTTCACTCAGCGCTGTGTACTCTGGAGTGCAGCAGATTTATCCCAGCAACAGCGCTTAACTAGTCGGGAGCTTGTTCTTAGCGCACCCCTATGGGGCGTGGGCGAGCTGTATACCCAGGACCAGGCACGTCAGTTTGAGTATCATTCGATGGAACCTTACCGCGAAGTCTGTCAGCAGCTTGAGTCGCTGGGACTGCGTCAAGAGCGGCGAGCGGCGTTGTTAGTGCCTCAGGGGCTTGCGGCACATAATGAAGCTGAAGGACAATGGAGGTTAGAATTTAGCCTGCCGTCTGGTTGTTTTGCCACGAGCGTCCTGCGGGAGCTATGTAGCTGGTCTTAAAACAGAGTTGTGACCTATGAATATTCTGATTTCCAATGATGACGGCGTCTATGCACCGGGTTTAGCTGTGTTGGCGGACGTACTGATGGCTGCCGGTCATCAGTGTACTGTTATTGCCCCCGATCGTAATCGCAGCGGCGCCAGTAATTCACTGACGCTTGATAGGCCACTCGAGGCGATCAAACACTCCAGCGGTTTTTATGGTATCAACGGTACACCCACGGATTGCGTCCATCTTGGCGTTTCGGGTGCTTTTTCCGATTCTGTAGTGCCTGATATTGTTGTGTCTGGCATCAATGCAGGCGCCAATCTCGGTGATGATGTGATCTACTCGGGTACAGTGGCGGCTGCTATGGAAGGCCGACATCTGCGCCTACCTGCGATAGCGGTCTCCTGTTGCGACTTCCACCCATCACATTACCAAACCTCTGCCCGTGTAGTGGCTGATCTTCTGGAAAAGATTGAGTTATTAAACGTAGCGCCGCGCACGGTGCTCAATGTGAATGTGCCTGACGTTCCCTATGAGGATCTCAAAGGGCTTGAAGTCACCCGTCTGGGGCACCGCTATGCGGGTGAACCGCCGCTGTCTGTTCTTGATCCACGAGGTAGAGAGCGTTTTTGGATAGCCGCTGCCGGACCCGCAGCAGATGCTGGCGCCGGAACAGACTTTCACGCAGTCGCCAATCATTATGTCTCTTTGACACCGCTACAGATTGATATGACTCAACACCCCGCTTTGGAACGCGTCAGAGGCTGGTTGGAGACTGAGCAGGGTGAATGAGGTAATTCGTCAGGGGATTGGCATGACCTCCAAGCGCACGCGTGAGCGGTTGGTGACCCGGCTGCGTGACCAGGGTATTCGCGATGAGGCGGTCCTTGAGGTGATCGCTGAAACGCCCCGTCACCTTTTCGTTGATGAGGCACTGGCTCATCGGGCCTACGAAGATAGCTCTCTGCCGATTGGTTTCAATCAGACCATCTCTCAACCCTATATTGTCGCCAGAATGACTGAAATTCTTCTGGACCAGGGTGCGCGTGATCGCGTACTAGAAGTGGGTACTGGGTCTGGTTACCAGACGGCGATCCTCTCTCTTCTCTGTCAAAAGGTTTTCAGTGTTGAACGAATATTGCCACTGCAGCAACGAGCAGCTGAACGCTTAGCCCTGTTAGAGTTGGACAATGTTGAGCTTTACCACACTGATGGTGGTATGGGGTTGGCGTCTCATGGGCCTTACGATGGGATCATGGTTACTGCTGCTCCAGAGACAGTACCGGAGGAGTTAAAGAGGCAGCTCGCAATTGGTGGCGTAATGGTGATTCCCGTCGGCGGCGATGACCAGCGTTTGATGAGAATTCAGCGCCGGACGGACAGCGGTTTTGAGTCAAAAATTGTAGAGGCTGTAAGATTTGTGCCGCTGCTTCAGGGAACGGTAGGGCGCTAGTCCCCACTGACGGAGAAAAATGTGCAACAGCGAAGCCTGAACGACTATTTAAAGCTTCTACTCAAAGGTGTAATGATGGGCGCTGCAGATGCAGTACCGGGTGTTTCGGGCGGAACGGTTGCGTTTATCACGGGGATCTATGAGGAGTTAATCCACTCGATTCGACGCTGTGATCCTATGGCGCTGCAACTGCTGTTCAAAGAGGGACTGCAGGCGTTTTGGGTACATATCAATGGTAACTTTTTGATAACGTTACTGGCAGGTATAGGTTTGAGCCTTGCCTCTTTGGCTCATATCGTACTTTACCTGCTTGATACTCATCCGGTACTGCTCTGGGCATTTTTTTTCGGCTTAATTCTGTCATCGGTCTGGTCGGTTGCACGGCATGTAGGAGTATGGGGAGCGGACACCACACTGATGTTTGTCTTCGGTACGCTGGTGGCTTATCTCATCACGAGCCTAGCGCCGACGAGCGTGGAAGTTACCCCAGTATTTATCGTGATCAGCGGTATGGTCGCGATCTGTGCGATGATCTTACCCGGTATCTCAGGTAGTTTTATTCTGCTATTGCTGGGTATGTACTCCACGATTCTAACGGCGGTAAAGCAGTTTGAGATACCGACGCTCGGGCTCTTTGCGTTTGGCTGTGTTTTAGGCCTGCTCAGTTTTTCGCGCGTGCTGAGCTGGGCGTTTAGTCGTTACCATGCGCTGACATTGGCTCTTCTTGGGGGATTTCTGCTTGGCTCTTTGAATAAGGTTTGGCCGTGGAAGTACACCCTATCTTACACACTGAACTCAAACGGCGAACAGATTCCTCTGGTACAGCAGAATATCTCTCCAAGTGCATATCTGGACTTGACCGGGGCGGATCCGCAAACGCTCATCTCTGTCGTTCTGGCGATCGTTGGTGCACTGCTGGTACTGGCGCTTGACCGACAGAATGCTGGGGTAAAGCGCTAGATGCGTTTACTGGTGTTGATGTCTGTATTGCTCCTGCTGCATGGTTGCGGTGGTGGTTATGCGCCGGTCTACGATCAATCCCTCGGTGCGCGAAAAGTAACAGCGCTTGCGGGGGATGAGTACCGAGTCCAAAGCGGAGATACACTGATTGGTATAGCCTTTAAGTTGGGTGTCGATTACCGCGAATTGCAGCGTATCAACAAGATCCGTGATAGAAATCTAATCTACGCCGGACAGGTTCTAAAAACTCGATCGGCATCACCTCAACCTCGCACCGTCGAACCACAGCAGCAGAGATCGGCGTCAGCAAAGCCCAGAGTGGCAAGAAAAGCAGATACGAACTCACCAGCCAAGCCTAAAGTAGTACCAGTTAAATCAGATATTACCTGGGGGTGGCCTCATTCTGGCAAGATTCTTGCTGGATTTTCCTCGGCAGAAGGCGGCAACAAAGGGTTAGATATAGCGGGAACAATTGGTGATCCGGTGCTTGCTGCGGCCGATGGTACGGTGGTTTATGCGGGAAGTGGCTTGCTTGGATACGGAAACCTTGTCATTATCAGTCATAACCAAGACTATTTGAGTGCATATGCACACAACAGTCGCATTTTGGTACGTGAAAATCAAAAGGTTAAATTTGGCGAGCCCGTGGCCGAAATAGGTAATACGGGTGCGAGTGTGCCAATGTTGCATTTTGAGGTGCGCCGCGATGGACGCCCGGTAGATCCTTTGAGGTATCTACCTAAACGATAGGAATTCAAATCTGACTTCACCAAGGACGGTGTGCAGAATTTGCGCATTTAAATGAGGCAGATATAGATGAACTCAAGCAGCAACGTCGATTACGAAGAAGATGTTGAACTTCTTGATGAAGATGATAGCAGCGACAAGGATGCTGACACAGAGGATGACTCTGACGACGACAGCCCTGAGTTTCTGAATTCTGGGCGCGGCCGTGGCAGCATGGCGCATCAGGATCTGGTGAACGCCAAGTCGTTAGATGCGACTCAGCTTTATCTTAACGAGATTGGCTTTTCGCCCTTGTTGTCAGCAGAAGAAGAAGTCTACTTTGGTCGACTCGCTCTCAAGGGTGACATGCCCGCTCGTCAGCGCATGATTGAGAGTAACCTGCGGTTGGTGGTAAAAATTTCCCGCCGTTACATTAACCGCGGCCTCTCTCTACTTGATCTGATCGAGGAGGGTAACCTTGGGTTGATACGCGCCGTCGAAAAGTTTGATCCGGAGCGTGGCTTCCGTTTCTCTACCTACGCCACTTGGTGGATACGCCAAACAATTGAACGCGCGATCATGAATCAGACGCGTACCATTCGGCTGCCGATCCATGTGGTAAAAGAGCTTAACGTCTACCTTCGCGCTGCGCGCGAGCTGGCTCAAAAGCTAGATCACGAGCCAACTCCCGAGGAGATTGCACAGCACGTTGGAAAACCGGTAGAGGATGTCGAGAAGATGCTTGGGCTCAACGAGCGCGTAGGCTCCATCGACATAC
>Ga0102951_1000593_pt1 | contig 13017 bp, 8 predicted proteins | sample SalPonA_B_H2O_MG_FD_78507 | JGI IMG/M metagenome (GOLD analysis project Ga0102951, IMG submission 78507) | Water microbial communities from South San Francisco under conditions of wetland restoration - Salt Pond MetaG R2A_B_H2O_MG | ecosystem: Environmental > Aquatic > Non-marine Saline and...
AGCACGGTCCGTTACCTAGGTATAGAGGTGGACGACGCTTTGGAAATATCGGAATCTATTGAAGTTTAGGCTATACGGGGCTGCTCGTGCAGCCCCTGTGTACGTATAACAGCCGCACAGGAATTTTCAGAATGAACTATTGAATAGAGCGAATTGCGGATCGTCACAACCGTATTTGTGGTTGTCTGCTTTCAGACAACTAGAAACTCGTCACGTATTTTTGAACTTTTATCGCAAATAAGTACCTAAGCTTCGACATTGATAAATAGCCACAGACGATGTCGCAAGCATATGGAGTGTGCAAAAAGGGCGACCGTTAGTGGCTATATTTTCTCTCCCCAACTATGGATAACTTAATATGCAGTCTATTTTTCGGATCAGCGCTTTATCAATGGGCTTAACGCTTGCAGCCTGTGGTGGCGGCGGTGGTGATACCTCTACCCCCACTCCTTCACCCACCCCAGCGCCGACACCTGCTCCCACGGGTAGTATCGATATTGATGTAACAGGGTTACCCAACGGTGCCAATGCGTCTATTGCTGTTACGGGGCCAGATAACTTTTCAACCAGCGTGAGTGGCGGCACGTCTTTAGATGACCTTACTTTAGGCAGCTACAACCTTACTATTGAGGCCGTTCCTACAATACAAGGCACCTTTGATAGCTTACCTGCTCAGATCACAATAGAGGTGGACGGTGACGAAACGGTAAGTGTGCTCTACCAAACGCCGATCATCAGCGAAGGGCCCATTGAAGGCTTTGGTAGCTTAGTTGTTAACGGAACAAGGTTTGACTCAAACGCGGCTACTATTTCAGGCGACGACGATGAAAACGACGAAACGTCGCTCGACTTAGGCATGGTCGTACAGGTGGTAGGACGCACAACGGCTGACGGCAGCGTGACGACCGCTCAACATGTCAACTACTATGCAGCGGCAGAGGGGCCTATTTCGTCGATTTCATTTAGTCAGAACCAGTTTACTGTGTTGGGGCAAACCTTCAATGTAGATAATGAAACGCGTTTTCTTGATCGCCAGTTTGTCGACTTGCGACTAGGCGATATTGTTGAGGTGTCTGCGATCGGAACAGCAGAGCAACTTACTGCAACGCGCGTTGAATATTACGTCCAGATGGAAGACGATTTTGACGTGAGCGGTAAAGTGGCTAATTTAGATAACGCGGCCATGACCTTTACCATAGGTGCACTGACAGTAGATTTCAGCGGTGCCAACATTGACGGCACTCTCGCAAATGACGCACTCGTAAGCGTGGAATCTAATCAGGCGCCCGTGAACGATGTGTTTATTGCTGATGAGGTGGATGTAAGGGGAGCCGACGGTAATAACCCTAATCCTAATCCCGGTAAGCTCGTAAGAGAAGGCCTGATTACGCAGGTAACAGAAACCCAAGTGCAGGTTGATAACCGCGAACTCTTCACGCTAACTGATGCTACGCAATACGTAAATGGTACGCGCAATGAGTTAGCGGTTGATTTACGTGTAATGGTGCGGGGCGTTGAGGTTAACGATGATTTAATTGCGGAACAGATCGTGTTTATCCCTGCAAATACTGTCAACGTAAGCGGCACCGTTACTGAACTCGATACCAACGAAATTCGCGTTTATGGCACTGAATTTGATGTAAACAGCGCCACCCAGATTGTGGATATGCGCGCAACACCGCCACAGACTATAACGCTGTCTGATATCAGCCTTGGCGACCAGGTAACGATCCAGGGTTTCTATGCATACGATAACGACCTCACTGCCCGTAGAATCGAACTGACCAGCGGAAATGGTGCTGGTGGAGGCGCAGGTGGCGGCAATGCCGGTGAATTAGAGATTGAAGGATCACTACAAAGCTTTACTGCACCGACAGCTGAATTGGCTGGCTCCTTTGTGATCGATGGCCTAACTATCGACACCTCTGCAAGCACGCGGTTCTATTTACTGGAGCGCTACGTTACCGCAAATGAATTCTTTGCAAACATAGTGGTTGGCGATCGTATTGAAGTGGATGCATCATTGCTTGACGGCCGCATTCTTGCTTATGAAGTAGAAAAAGATCGTCGCAGTAACGGTGGGAACAATCGCACCTTCGAAATTGAAGGTACCATTAGTAGCAGTCTAGCCAATGGCGCGTTCGAGTTAGCTGGACTAACGATTCTTATAGACACTGACACCCGCTACGACGACGGTAACGAATCAGGACTGGTTGAAGGCGCTATGGTTGAAGTGCGAGCACGCGAAGACGAGGAAGGCAATATTATTGCTATCTATATCGACTTTGAATCACGTGATGACGGCGACGACGACGATGATGACAATCGAGGTGAAATTGAAATAGAAGGGCGTATTAGCAATCTCGATACAGGCGCAATGACGTTCAACATTAACAATCAGCTAGTACAATACAGCAGTAATACTACTGTGGAAAATGGCAGCCTGGCGGATCTAGTGAACAACCTATGGGTGGAAGCCGAAGGCTACCTCGATGCTGCTGGCACTTTGATTACCGACTACATCTATATTGAAGAAGATCGCGAGGATGATCTCGAGGGGACCATTAGCAGCGTAATTGACGACAACCACTTCGTAGTTAATGGCGTCACTGTAGAAATCACTAGTCAAACAGAGTTTGAAAACGGCAATCGCAGTAACATCCAAGTGGGTGTATATGTTGAGGTAGAAGGCGTATTCCAAGGCAATGACCGTATGCGTGCATGGGAAATCTACTTCGAAGATTAGCCTATCCAAGGGGCTTTACAGACGTGAGCACTAAGTAAATAAAAAGCCAGTTAGGTTAACCCTAGCTGGCTTTTTTATTAGCTATATACATCTATGGAGAGACGAATATTAGAAGAAATATCAACGCAATAGACTAAACACAGAGACAGCTCCAGCAATGTCTGCTCTGCCCGATGTCGTTTATAGGTTTAATGTTGATCCACTAGCAAAGATACCCTTGTCAAGGGATTATAGAAGTGCGTAGATACGGTAGGGTTTAGTCTAAAGTTCTTTGAGTTGCAAAAATTATTTATCTAAAGGCCCGCTTCACGGACAACGCTGCCAACCAAGGCGGAAGATGTCATTGGCTGCTATTGGCATACAAAGATCGGTCAAACTCTACGAAAACGACTTATCCGAACGACCGCTCCTTGTCTTCAAGAGACCTTCGTTTGCTAATGACTAAACAAAGAATATAATCTGATTACCGTTTTTAAGTAGTGTGAAGGTTCATTCGCCGCGTTAACCAATACTGCCATGAGCGATTAGTACTGTGAATAACGATTCACATTACCTATTTTCAGAAGACAAGGTGCTTCAGAGCGATAAAGTCAGTAATGCTGCGTAAAGCGCCAGTCTAAAGCTGAAAATACCGCATCTTTTTCATACCCAAAAAATCAAAGGCTGATTTTATGGCCTCGACTGACTCAGGATTATCATGGCCTCTTAGCCACCTAATTTTGATGCCAAGATACTGAGCCCAAGCAACTCCCTTTTTAAATTCTCTCAGCTTGCCGCATTTTGCAGCCGACTTTACAAATTGATTGACCAAACCGTAGTGATTGCCACCGATTTTATACTTTGCATTGTCGAACGCTTTTTTATAAAAATTAAATGCAGTGTTATCATCTCCGAGTCTGTAATAGTGCACAGCTTCGCACCAATCTGCTAGCCAAAGTAAGTGCGGCTCTAGATTGAAGGCGCGTAGCTGTTGTCTGTAGTCTTGAATTGACTCAAGAGCGGTGTTGCGATCTCTTTTTAACGTTACTCCCAAACTATGCATACTTTCATATTCGTTGGGTTTTCGCTTACCAAATGCTGCGGCTTGCTCTCGCAGATTTTGGCTCGTGAACAATCGATTCCAATTCAAACCAATTTCAACGCAAGTCCTCTCCCACTGGTCGTCAAGGGTAGGATTTATCTCATCTAAAATTTTATCTTTTTTGCTATAAAGTGAAAATAGGAACTCGGCTCCATAACATAGACGTTCTTCGTGGGCTTGAATGTTTTCTCTAGTAAGCCACTGACAAGTCAACTCATGAGACGACTTTCCGATGGCCGCCGCTATAGTGATCTGTCGTACTGCAAAATTTGACAATTCTTGTACTTTAGTTTTCCCAAATTCATTTTTTAGCCCATCAAACGAATATGTAGAAATACGTGCTAGTAAAAGTGCTGTCTTGTAACCTAGAACACGCATCCTATCGGCGGGTAGGCTAAACCAGTCATGTTGCTCCAATGAATTATCTAAATTCGAAAATAATGCATGTAAGGACGGTAAAGAACGGCCTGAACACCACCCCTGAGCGTTTTCCAAGTTTTGAGCATATGGCGCTTCAAAGGTATTTTTTTGTAAGCAGTGAAAACTTCTCTGAGACACCCCTATGTCTTGGTATATCCAGTTCCACACTTTGGATAGAGTAGATTTGTTATCTTCAGGTTCATATGTTGGTAAAAATAGTGTTGGTTCTGGTAACCAAGTTGCCAATGAATAGAGCTTGAATCTTCCAGCGTGGCAGAACAAAGAAGAGAGTAATGTTGGAAGAGCACGATGAAATGCAAGCCATTCGACATTCGCCCTTTTACTCAAAAAAGTTGTGAAAAAATTCGTACTGACTCGGTACTCATCAAGGAAATCACAAAGAACGTGAAATGTGACCCCTCCTATATGCTCTTTTCCACATGCTTCTTCAACGAGGTCTGCTAAAAGGTGAATAAGTTCCTCTAGTCTTTTTTGTATACAAGACTCCTCTTTCGCCAGACGCTGTAACGCCTTTTGATAATTTTTCTTTTGCTTTTCGTTGATAATTCGTTGGCCTTTATCGTTTTTTTGTGGAAAAACGCCAAAGGCTGAAAAAGCTTCATTAACTATCTCACCCAGCGTGGGAAAACTAATATCTTTATATTCATCCATAAATAATTATCCCCGCCATAAGACGGGGAGTTTCCTCATCGTTTTGCATTACCTCTGTTACCACCAGAAGATTTTCCGTGATTTTGTGAAGGCCAATTACCACCTGGGCCAGGGTGTGTAGAATTCGGACGTGAGTTACCAGATTTACTTTTAGACATATTTTTTTCCTTAAATTCTAAGTCAAGCAGCGGAATTGCTGTCGTAGCTAAAAGTATCTGAACTTGAAAATTGTCACTACCTGAAAGTTGGCGACATCAAATACAACCTCGTTGTTGATACTCTGCCGCCCATTCTTTAAATCGTTTTTCATCACGCTCCATATTTCTTTCTTGCCTAGCTAATGTTTTTTTAGACTTGCTCTTTGGTTTCTCTTCATCAAAAGTAACTCCAGACAGCGCATCTGCGAACATCTCAGGTTTAACATGGCTGTAATGCTGCTCAATCATAGCTGCACTTGTACCACACTGACGCGCTATAACGTCCATACTAGTTCCAGCTAACAGTTGCCACGTTATATAGGTATGACGTAAAGAATAGAGGGTTCGAGGTCCTCTGGGCGAATCTTTTAATTTAGAACTTTGAAGAGCTTTCTCGAATGCTTTACCCAGCTGTGGCGTGGCCTCTCCATTTTTAAGTAAGAAAAGTTTTTGGTTTGGCGTACGTAACGGAAAACGATCTCGAAGGCGAACCAACGCGCCAATAACATCGCGTTTACAGACGACTTTTCTAGCACCCGTGTACTTCGTTGTTTTGCCTTTGGTCACATGGATGAAGAACTGAGCCTTGGCACCTTGCGTTTTAATCTCGATGTCTTTCCATCTAATGTTTTCCATTTCTGTACCGGGTCTAATGCCCGTATTTACAGCAATCTCGCAGTAGTCGTATAACAGTTCACGTATTTGTCTTGTTTTTTCACTATGAGCCTGCTCTTCACTATCATAGATAGCCTCTAGGACGGCGTCCTACTCATCTTCTGAAAATGCAGCTCGGCGAGTACCGGCTTCGCCTTTTGACGAAAGAACAGGAACCTGAGCTGCTATCATCCACTTTTGCTCAATCGCTTCTTTAAAAACGAGGTTAAGCGCAGCATTATGAGTCAACAGAGTAGAAGAGGCGGGTGGCTTACTCATTTTCCTTTTGCGCCACTCAACGAACTTAGAGATAGCTTCCTGATCAATGGAAGTAACAAAAGTTCTGCCGAAGTAGGGAATATGGTATTTTTCTAATACCCTAATATAATCTTTGAAGGTTCGCTTTCCACTACCGTGTTCAATTTCTGCTTCAAGGTTTTCGATAACACGATCAGCAACGTCCTTGAACCGTTTACTCTGGACTAGGGTGTTGTTTTCGTGTCTAATCTGGTGGTCGAGAAATATACGATAAGCCATCGCTATGGCTTCATCTTTGTCTTTCTTCTTAGTGGATTTGCATAACCATTTTTTGTGGTTAGTCAGTATGAATCGCGCATACCACCGTTCGCTGTTATCTTGTTTAAAGATGTACAGTTCGTCGTTTATGTCGTGTCTAGCAATCTGTTTAGTCATATGACCAGTACATCAGGAAATGATTTGATTTGCAAAGATTTTGCAAAGAAATTAAAAGTCTTTTAAGGTCAATTGGTTAAGATCGCTATTTACATTGAAAATCCGCGTGTCCCTGGGTCGAGGCACCATAACAGAAGCCCTTGCAGAAATGCGAGGGCTTTTTTGATCTCGGCAGTTGGAAAAATACAGGAACACGCTGGCGCATCCCTGCGGTTGCACCGCGCGTTGCAATCCCGGGTCGAGGCACCATCATTGAAGCCCTTGCAGAAATGCGAGGGCTTTTTTGATCTCGGCAGTTGGAAAAACACAGGAACACGCTGGCGTATCCCTGCGGCTGCGCCACGCGTTGCGACCCCGGGTCGAGGCACCATCACAGAAGCCCTTGCAGAAATGCAGGGGCTTTTTTGATTCCGTTACAGTAAATGTCCACAACGAAAAGAACACGCTAACGTGCCCCTGCGGCTGCACCAAGCGTTATGTGAAGTTTTCAATGCATTCGTGTCACCATAACTAAAGCTATATTCACAGGGCCTCATAGGGTAGTCTTTATTAAGGACTTAATTTATCTATCGGGGTTTTTCCATCACTTTGCTTAATTTAACGAAATGGCAGGAAAACGCCGAATACATTACGTTTAACAATTTAGATGTTTTTGTGAAAGATAGTGGTGGCGAAAAGCCGCCTTTGTTGCTTATTCATGGTTTTCCTACTGCCAGTATAGATTGGCAGCTTGTTTGGCCGCGTTTAACACAAATGTTCCGGTGCATTACGTTTGACCTGATTGGTTTTGGGCTCACATCGAAGCCGCAGAATGCCCCTATCACTATCATGCAGCAAGCTGACATGTGCCGATATGTACTATCGAAAAAAGGGATGAAGGTTGCGCATGTCTTGTGTCACGATTATGGGGTTTCGGTTGGGCAAGAGTTGCTTGCAGCAAGCGACGATGTGTTTGCACCTCAGTCGTGCATTTTTCTCAACGGTGGCTTATATCCCGGTGTTCATCGGCCTAGACTTATTCAAAAGCTATTGATGAGCCCTATTGGTAGTCTGGTTGCTAAACTAACGTCATACCGCCGCTTTGCATCAACCATGAGGAAAATTTGTACACAACCCATCAGTGAAAACGACATGCAAATTTACTGGGAGTTGATGATTAAGAATAACGGCCGCGCCGTGTTACCTGCTTTAATTAGATATATGGAAGAGCGTAAAACTCATCAAGCACGGTGGGGGGGAGCGACAAATAGCCCTCCTTGCCCTACGTTATTAATTAACGGGGTTGACGACCCTATTTCTGGTGGCCACCTTGCCAACGCCTACGAAGAAAGAGTAAGCAATGCAAACGTCGTTCGGCTACAACATACAGGGCATTATCCACAAGTAGAGTCGCCTGATGCCGTGTGCGAATCGGCCATGCATTTTTGGCGTAATATTCAAGCAATCACGTAATGTAAATGAAGGTACGTTTATTTAATGTATTGTTTTCTGGGCTGTTGTAATAGCGCTGCTAAGCTCTTGTATATTAAAAGGCTTGCTAATTATTGCAGCACAATCCCATCGCGCTTTGTTATCGTTATTCACCAAATCAGTGAACCCTGTTGACATTACGCAGGGAAGGGAAATGCCTTTGGCGCGAAGTGCTGCGATAAACGCATCGCCGTTCATTTCAGGCATGGCGTAGTCAGTAATTACGACGTCAACTTCTTCTTCATGAATTTTTAGGTAACTTATGCACGCAGCGGTGTTTTGAAACGTCACGATATTGCACCCCATTTTACTCAGCAGCGCCTCGCCAAGCTGGCAAATAGCAAGTTCATCGTCAATGAGCACAACGTGACAATTGTTGAACGAAAGTGTTGTTTCTGCTTGATCGTCGCGCGCTAAAATATCCTTGGAAACAATAGGAAGGTAGACCATAAATTCAGTTCCTTCTCCCCTGGTGCTATTCACCTCAATATGACCTTGGTGTTGCTCTACCAAGCTATTAACTATCGCTAAACCCAATCCGGTACCACGCTGTGAAGTATAAAGTTTTGTAGTAAAAAAAGGCTCGAAAATGCGGTCAAGGTTTTTACTTTCTATACCCTCACCGGTGTCTTTTACGCTGAAATAAACGTAGTCATTAGGGGCATCATCATTAAGCGCCGCAATTTTTTTTGTGCATGTTTTGATGTTAAGGGTAAGGGTTCCACCGTTTGGCATGGCATGAATGGCATTCGTGCATAAGTTCAGCATGACACGATATAACTGGTCTGGATCTGCACCGATAGCAGGTAACCCATCCTCTATATTTTGACGTAAGATTACATTGTCGCAATCACTTATCTTAATTGCTGAACATACTTCTGCTGCAAGTTTGTCTAAATAAACAGGTTCGATATTGTTTACCGACTTTCGGCTCATGATTAGGATTTGCTGGGTAAGCTGTCTAGCTCTAGTCGCCGAATCTTCAATATGGGTTAAATATTCGTACTCTTTTATGCTGCTCTGTGTGAGAGTCATCAGCAGTTGTGTATAGCCTAAGATAGGTGTTAACAGGTTGTTGAAGTCATGAGCAATGCCTCCGGCCAAGGTGCCTAGCGCTTGAAGTTTTTGCTGTTGCAGTGCGGTTTCTTCCATGCTTTTACGATCCGTAATGTCGATATGCGAACCAACTAGCCGAATAGGTTTATTATCGTCATCTTTGATAATTGATGCATGGGCAAGTATCCATCGATATGAGCCATCTTTGTGCTTCATGCGAAACTCAATCTCGTGATAGTTTTCGCCTTGTATTAACGTGCGGTTTATATGATTAAGTGTCCTGCGTATATCATCTGGATGAACGCGTGTTTCCCACTCAATAAACTCGTTATTTATTTCATGCGATGCATACCCTAATTGCTTTTTCCACTCGGGAGAAAAAAAGGTTTTATTGGTAATTATATCCCAATCCCAGAGGCCAATATTTCCAGCGGAAATAGCTTCTCCTAACTTAATAACAGTATCTCGAAGTTTTATTTCTATTTGTTTGGTCGATGAAATGTCGACACCGGTACTGATGAAATAGTTGTCAAAAGGAAAGCTTGTCATATTTAAGCATTGGGAGGTGGGGGCAAATTGGTACTCCCATGAATAGGGACGGTTTTCGCTAAATATTTGTTCTACGATAGGTAAAAATTGTTGCGTGGCATTAGATTCAAATATTTCATCAGCTGTTTTTCCTATTATATCGTTTAGCGACTTACCCCATGATGTGAGCGCTTGATTGTTTGCATCTGCGAGATACCATGTCTTAATGCTTCCATCGTCGTTGTATACTAATTTCCATATGTGAACTTCGTGCTGCATATTCTCAAAGAGGATTTGGTAATAATGGTCACGACTTTTTTGTTCATTGGCCTCAGCCAGCGCACGCTCTAATTGTTCAATACGCTGTTCAAGGGCCGCTTTATTTTTATACTGTGCCATGGTAATACGCCTAATATGAGGATACTGTTACCTTCCACGTTTCTTAATTGAGTCGTACAGCTTCGGTAAGAAAGTGTTGAAATCGATCGGCTTGTCGATAACAAAGTTATCGTCAATATCGTTGTTCATAACATCCATGTAACCGGTAATGACATGGCACACAATGGTGGGGTAATTCTTTTTAATATACCTGTAAACATCGCCACCATTGATTTCTCCTGGCATTTTATAATCGGTCACAACAGCATGGATGTCCTTGTATCGCTGTTCAATAAAATTAAGTGCAGTCGCGGCATCGTTAAAGTCGTAAACGGTATCGCCTCGGCGCTCAAGGAATGCCTTTAGTACCTCGATAATTAATGCTTCGTCGTCAATTACTACTATTACTATGTCTTCCATAACGTTACTCAATCCATTAACAATGTGGGCATCCAGAGAAATACGGAGGTACCGATACCTCTCTCGCTTTGAACTTGTAACCCCAGACCATTAAGCGTACAGAAGTCGCTCAGTAAGCTTAAGCCAACCCTTAATTCTCGTGTCGAATCGACATGCTCAGATAACGGTGTGAATAGTCGTTTAATATCGTTTTGTGCAATGCCTTCCCCAGTATCGCTAATGTGAACAAGCGCATATAACTGGGCAACCTTGGGTTCAAAAATGATATGACCGCATTGTTCGAGAAACCTATTCTCGTTGCGGGTCTCAACGCTGACTTCCCCATCGCCACTTATCGACGAAATAGCATTCATGATGATGTTTATAATGGAGTCAGAAAAAACAGCTTTATCGATCATCACCTTTTGAGCACTCTGTAAGTTATGTTTACAGATGATAGAAGGAGGAAATGCGCCGGCAATAATCGTCAAGATGTCACGAATTTCTTCATCAATATTCATTTCTTGCTGATTTTTTTGGTCGTCTCGTACAATCTTCAATAAGTTTTGTGTGACAGAGGCGGCGCGCTCTGTTGCTATTTCTATATTTGAAATATATTTTTTACTCTTTTGATCATTATCTCGCATACCAAGCAATTGGATGTTCCCAGAAATGATTGTCATGATGTTGTTAATATCGTGACATATACGCCGAGCAATCTGCCCCACCGCATGCATTCGTAGTCGTCTTGAATCTATCTCATTTTGGCGTTTTCGCACGCCACTGTCGTTTTGACGTTCAAATATGCGCTCATCGTCAGTCTTGAGTAGCTCTGCGCTAATATAAATCTCATGCTCATTTGAGCCTACCATGAGAACAGCACGACAGGCATAAGCGGTGTCCGCTCCAGACTTATGCTTAAAATTAAGCGTACAGGGAGCTGACATCTCCAATGACACGTCAGTCAGTATACGAGATGCGCTGTGTTGATGGGGCAATGCCACAAAAGTAATAAAAGGTGTGCCCAAGAGCGCTTCGCTTTCCCAACCTAATTGCGTCCTCCAGTCATTATTCACACGAAGAATGTCGCCGTTTTTATCAATAACGACGACTAACTGAATAGGGTTGTGCATCGTTTTTTCCCTATTGTTTGACGATAACCTTTGCGATGTTTTCATATGCTTCATCATTCCTGAGTTAGGCAATACCTCAAATCACCTACATATTTAATAGACTGCTGGCCGTAGCTACATTTGTGCCATGAGCGTTGTAATATCAACGGGTTTAGAAAAATAAAACCCTTGCATATATCGGCATTCAACCGACGCGAGTAATTCGGCTTGTTCGAGTGTTTCTACACCTTCTGCAATAACGACCATTCCCAAATCTTTCCCTAACGCAACAATGTTCCTGACGATAGCAAGAGAGCCTGTTCGCTCGGTTATTTTGAAAACAAATTCACGGTCAATTTTAACTTCATCAAACGGTAAGTTGTCGAGCTCATGGATGGTAGAAAAACCAGTCCCAAAGTCATCCATAGAAATGTGAATGCCACCCAACCGTAGTTTTGTCAAAAGGGTTTTCAGTTCTTTCGTCAGTTTAACCTCTGACACTTCAGTAATTTCAAAACAGATTTGGTGTTGTTCTATTCCATGATCTGAAAAGTACTGTAAAAGCTTGTTAATGAGGGGTTTATGCAGCGATTGTGGGGCAATATTGAACGAGATGCGCCTATCTACAGGAAAACCACTTTTTCTAAGTTGTGACACAGTATTCTTTATAAAACTTACCGTGAATTCATCCATTAGGTCGGTTTCAATCAATCTATCGATAAAAACATCTGGGGTACATTGACCAAATAGCGGGTGATTGAGTCGAGCCAAGCACTCTATCCCCATAATACGATTATTCGTTATATCGTATTGAGGTTGATAAACGGGATAAAACCATTCTCGCTGAATCGCTATTTTTAAATCGCCCCGCGTAAGGTGGATAGCGTCACGCTTTTGGCGTTGATGTGAGGCGTTAGAAACGCTTTTCTTTGCATTTGAGATGGTATGGCGAAACTGCTCGTAAGTGAAAGGTTTAGGTAATGCACCGCCGAAACTTAAACCCAGCTCATTCACAACATCAATAGCGCTAGCAATAATATCTTCCGTCATCCCAGAACACAGGATTATTGGTACCTCAATATGTTCTTCGCTCAAGGCCTCAAGTATATCGATGCCATCATGTTCAGGCATGTTCAAATCAAGAATGATATGAGTCGCTTCATGTAAATGAGAAACCGTAAGGTCTGCAAATCTTTGTGCGTAGCGGCTAGCGTGTCCTGCAAGGCTAGCAAATTCAGAAAGGTTATCACCTATCTCTTTCACATCTTCAATTATCAGAATATTCGCCATGCTACCGCCTTTTGCAGATATGCTAATGAACAATTTTCTAAGGCCGCGAGAATTCCGCAGCTAAAATAATTCGATGTCACAATCCGACACTCCATTATTTTCATCCTGTGGAGGGACTTCGACCTCTGACAGCATCATCTCGTCTACACACTGCTTTATAAGCGCTTGAAGCGCACTCAAATTCGTACTTTTTTCTCTACTCCTCACTTCTTTTTCAATAAGTGATACAAAAAATTGTTCCTGTTCTTCACTCATGTCTAATTCATGAAAGCTTAAGCTAATGTTTAGCTCTATCTGATCGATGAGTTCGCGACGTTCAGC
>Ga0102951_1000601_pt1 | contig 12914 bp, 9 predicted proteins | sample SalPonA_B_H2O_MG_FD_78507 | JGI IMG/M metagenome (GOLD analysis project Ga0102951, IMG submission 78507) | Water microbial communities from South San Francisco under conditions of wetland restoration - Salt Pond MetaG R2A_B_H2O_MG | ecosystem: Environmental > Aquatic > Non-marine Saline and...
ATCCGTAATCGCTTGAAGAGTCGTGGCTATACCCGTAAGCTGACTACCGTCACCGACGAACGTTGCAGCCGTAACATTACCAGTGACAACGACATTCCCTGAAGCGACTAGGGATGTATCGGCGTTTGTAAACTGGACCGTTGTACTCGTTGTATTGCCTTCTTGTGTAGCATTTTCTAAAGATGTGAGTACACCGACCAAATTACTTCCATCACCCCGGAACTCCGTGGCGGTGATGATTCCCGTATCCCCATCGAGAACGATATTTGAACCTACACCCACGTTAGATTCCACGTATGCGTTTCCGTTCACATGTAAACTTGCATGAGGATCGGTCGTTGCGATACCTACACGACTGTTAGTGGTATCGACGAATAAGTGAGAAGAGCCTACCAAGAGGTTACTCTCGATATCGACTTTCCCTGAAAATATATGGCTCGTCGTCTGCACCATTTATATTAGCTTAGATAAAATGTAATGCATTTTATGTGAGGTAATGATTATTGGTTAAGAACAACTGCTTCCAAAGCAGCTAGACGTTCCTCTAGACTTTTTACTTTTTCCTTTTCGGCTTGGAGTTGACGATCCACTTCTTGGAGGGCGGCTGTGGCGACCGTCCATATGGCATTTTTGTCGAGGCTATGAAAATCGTCAACGTATTCTCCGTATACTATAACACGATCTCCTACCTTATCCATGTCGAAATCCTTGGCAGTGCCGGTGAATGTAGTATCATCGATAACGGATACGACGTCTACTTCCATATGATCAAGTTTTGGTGCTTTAATTTCTAATTTAACACCTACCTTGACGGAATGGGGTTTTTTTAGTGTAAATTCAAACTTTTCTTCGTCGATTTTCTTCACAGAAGCTTCGAGTTGCATATTGGGTAGTATACCTTCTGATATCGAAACGGCATCGGGTAACACTTCGGCAACTTCTTGTGCTATGAAACCTAAAACCCTATCCTTCGTATTACGATTTACGTCTTTGTACTTATAGGATGTTGGTTTAAGTTGTCTTAGTTTATCCAACGCGAATGTATCATCAATTTCCATAAAATCACGTTTAATCCTCTCGTCACTCGTAACGGATACTGCTTCGCATTGGATACTATACTGCACGATTAACCCATAAGTTACCGCTCCTGGCGCGTCTGCCCGAATTTGTCCACCGTTTGTCCAATAATCGTGTTCATGGTCGTAGAAATTGTGAGAATAGTATGAACCGTAAACGTACGTACCGCTATGGAGGTCGGCGTTGCGGATATGGGGGGCGTGGATAGTGGGGAAGTTGATAGTGGCGCCATTCGTTTTAGCGAAATAATCATGGAGCCAGCCATAATTGGACAGCCATAATTGACCACTAGTGTTTAATATCATTCTTCTATTACCTGGAGCATCTCCTTGATAAAGCCAAATAAATGGGTATCCACCGTTCGATCCATACGCATTAGTACCGTCTGTTCTGAATACCATGGTGCGACTGTTACCATATAATTTGACGAACGAGTTGTCACCATTTTCACGAAGCCAGGAATTGTGGATATCATAATTACCATCATTTTTAAGTGCAAATGTTCCTAGACCACTGACGTCCGACGCCTGGATACCACTGAACGACGTCGCTTCGACGGTTCCATGTACTTTAAGTATATTCGTATTAGATGGTTCCCCACCTATTCCAACATTACCCCCTTCGTATTTAATATCCGTCCCCGGGTTCGAGGTTGCTTGTACCCATGGTCGGGCAACCCCCGTCATATTCGAACCGTCTCCGTATACATATCCATTAACGTTAAGATTTCCGTCTATGTGCGTATGTCCCGAAACGTTTAACTTATTTCTATCATTGACATCTGACGACCATTCGGGTCGAGTAGCGGGGGCGGTGTTACCTATACCCACACGTCCGTCTGAATGTAAGAAGAAGCCTGGATTTGCACCTCCCACGGTACTTCTGAAAGCACCTGGAAATAATTGAACGTTTGTCTCCGACATCTATAGTTTATGAATATGTTTTTTTAATACCCAAAGGTAACGCTATTGATGCTCGTGAGCGCGCCCGCGGTTTCGGGTGAAATGTATTCGACGAAGATGGAATAGCTTCCCGGACCGCTAGAAAAGTCTGCACTTGGAGTGAGTACCATAGTAGTCTGTGTGACAGAGACCGTAGAACTCCACGGGTTCGTACTGGTATTACCGAAAATGGAAATAGGTCCAAGGGCCAGATCGAGAGGAGCAGCATCGCCACCACGTTCACCACCCGCTACATCTATGGTCATAGTACTCACCTCGTTATCAGTATCATCGATAAGTTGTGCTACAATTTTCGCGTAAAACGGGTGTCTCGTAAAGGTGAGTGTGAGTGCTGCACCCGCGGCAGTCGTACCAGAGGCAATCGTATTTTTATCACTGTATGTCTTTTTAGTGACACCACCCGTGTTCGTGATGATGGCACCTTCGATCGTCGTATTACCACGAACATCTAACACGTTGTCGTGATTTCCGTCGGCTTCTATGAAACATTTTTCACCCACGGAAAATGTATGGTCCGGCGTGGTATTGGCCACACCGACGTTAGACTCGGTGAAAAGTTTACCGTACACGTGGACGTTCATCGTCTCGTTAGTAGGAATCACCTGATGACTAGAGGCAGCTCCGACTTCAGCCGCAGCGCTACTATCCGTGTACGCGATGATAAGCTCCGTAGCGGAAGCATCGTAGCAAAGAGCGACGTTCGAGCTTCCTACGGGCCTGTTATAGATGTGCCCGAGATCAAACGTCGCGAGGTCGGTATTATTCGTACCAATTTCAATAAGACCATCCTTAAACTGGGAATTGGTCACGTGAATATTAGCGACCGTCCCGATGGACGTGACGTTACCAGTAACGTAAAGATTACCGTTGACGTTTAAATCACCTTCTGCACCAGCCCCCGCACTAGAGATACCCGTAATACTTATGGGAACTTGTGTTCTGAATAATTGTTTTGTACTCTGATTGTACGCTACGAACGTGTTCGTGGTTGCATCTGTGCCATCACTCGCAAACTCGGTAGATAGTTCTAAAGGTGTGAGGTAAAAACCACCCGCTTTCGTAGCGTCAATTTTATCATTACTTGCGTTAATGACAACGGAGTTATTGTGCTGGTCTTCGCGACAGTTTTTACCGAACCGGAGTTCTGTAGCACCACCGACAGTACTTAAGTTCTTCGGCATTTAATATTACTGTGCATTTTAATTTGCGTACATGAGACCCGCCATACCGTTGTTCACTCTGAGAATATTATAGTTGACCGCATAAATAGGGTCAATGATATCTCGTGACTCGCTATGAATTTTTACTGATTCGACCCGGGAAAAGTTAAGGGAACCCGAAGGTTGTAAAGAACTCGTGTTTAGGCAAAACGCGTGTAGGAAACAATCTGGGGATGTGACGAAGTTCGTATGGTAATAATGCTGAACATCCACGAAATGGGGTTTCGCCCACTTCCACGAACTGATATCCGTACCGTTGATACTGATTTTCACTTTATTATCTATGGAAGTCAGTGTACTTTCCATATTCGTATTGGCACAAGCGATATATTTGACCGGATGATTGAACGTTAGCTCTTGAACGAGTTCACCGGACGGTATACTCTTTTGAACCTGTGTGATGAGAATGTTATGCTCGCGAGAAGCCATTATTCCGCGTTCCTCGTTGTCTAGATAGTAGTAATTGGCGTATGCATCAACGTTGTAATTACCAGCCTCGGGACCCCAATAAATGCGCAGCTCTACGTTACTGTATTGCAGCGCTACGAGAGGAATCGCGGATTGGGGACCCTCGCAAAAGAAGAAGCGAAGGGGGTGAAAATACGACCGAGCAGATGCGCCGGGGTGGACACCGTTAGAACTCTTCGAGACGTTTTGAGCAAACATATCTATCGCGATATTCTCGGTGAAGTCGTAATCTTGAACGTCGATAACTTGACCCGCGATCAATAATTCGACCTTATCTATGACATCTCCCCAATCCTGGAGATCGACCGCCTGTGTGTTATTATCTATCGTGAAATAGGTGTATCCTAGAAGATCGCCATTCCTTTCAAACTTGATAGATGACATGGAATTACCTTTCACAGCTCCTTGTATCGTCTGCTTTTCGACGGACTGTGAAAAGTTAGAATGCCTTTTGAATGTGGAAGTGAAAAACGAGATTTCGGGCTCCCCGATGATATGCTCATCTTGGGCACCGATAGCCACTAACTGCACGATTCCAGAAGACATACTTACTATAGTAAAAGTATTTTTAAATTGCCCTGAATTCTATGCGAGGTTCTTCTTGCGGCACGTGATGCGAAATATAAACACAGAGTTTCCGACCGTGGCCGATGTACCATCTTGTTTGTCGATGTTAAATGTAAGACGGTTAAGTTTACGTATGGGATTATGGTAGCACTGTACGATGGGGTATTCATCTTTGAATAGTAACACTCGATCAGTCTGACTGGGTCCTATGAGCGCGTGCTGACCTATGATTGTACCGAACACACCGTTTAAGTGATTTTTCGTATCCGTAGTCGGATCACCGTCGCCACCGAAATTGATAGATGATTGTGTTTGTTGCGTAAAGTGTGTACGAAGTTCTTCTATACCCAGATGAATAGCCGTTTGGGACGTACCTCCCGTTGTCACCAGTGAAGCTGACACTAAGCGAGCTTGAACAACATTTTCGAGAGGAGTGGGAATGAAAGCGGTGAAATCGGATTGTGAAGATTGGCCAATATTATCAACGATCACCGTATGAATCTCGTGACTGTAATCAGGGATATCGGGCTGAGATGGAGCGATGAGAAGCGCCATTTATAATACACTTAGAATTTTTCTACTTAAATACGTTGTGACGATGTAGGTAGAAATGAGTATGACTTAAAAAATTTAACCAACAATCTTGTAGTTGGCGTGATCACGAACGAGCTGCTGGTCGCCACAGACACCGCCCGTGCTCGTGGAGTAGACGCTCTGGTCGAGGCAGTCGACGCTGCTCTTAAGGGACATCAGGGACGCCTGAGAGACGGCCTCGATATCGATGTTCTTAGGCTGGTACCTAGACTTGCGCTCACCGAAAAGGAGAGCGATGATGAAAAGTAATCCGATGGTGATCGCGATGGCCTTGAGTGTCGCGCGATTGGTAGAGTCGAGCTTCATTTTACTATGTGCTGATATTTTTTTATAAAGTGCGTTAAAGAGAATAGATTAGTTTCATTATAGAGAGTAATGGACGGTGAAATTGTCCTCGACAGAGGCAGCGATTCGGTCATGAAGCTTGACGAGAAGGAACAAGCCATGATGGATGAGATTCAACTCGATTTCGGTAGACCTCGTGCGCAAACGACGAGCGCACCTTCTATTCAGAGAATGCATAGGACAGATGCTCCGCCTGCCGACATGTTCCAAGAGGATGTAGATGCCTTCGCGAACCCTTCTAAGCAGGCGGCTCCCCCGCCCCCACAAATGGACGAACCTATTGATCACGGTGAATACGATAATGACAACGCGTACAACGCTGCTCCCGCGGCGTTTGATTACGGTCCCGAACAGCAGGAAGAGCAACCGTCACCCGGATACAAGACGGTCGACGAAGAGAAGTCTGATCTTTTAAACAAACTTGGACGTCTCGAGAAGCGTGGATTTAACATCAATAAATCATTGAACGCCTATTCGAATGTGGACGATCTACGCACGGAGGTTAAACGTATTACGTACAGTATAGACGTTGACAAGTCTATCAAGTTCTCGCGTCGTATGCTCATCGCGTGCGTGACCGGTATTGAGTTCTTGAATAAGAAGTACAATCCCTTCGATATTCAGCTCGAGGGTTGGTCGGAGAACGTGATGGAGAATCAGGATGATTACGATGAAGTGTTCGAGGAGCTGTATGTCAAGTACAGAACGAAGATGCATGTCGCGCCAGAGATCAAGCTTATCATGATGCTTGGTGGTTCCGCGATGATGTTCCATCTCACGAACTCTATGTTCAAGCAGGTCATGCCTAATGTGAACGACGTTATGAAGCAAAACCCCGACCTCATGCAAAACATGATGAGCGCTGTGCAGAATACCATGTCTAATAATGCTCAGAAGCCCACCACTCCCCCGGGTGAGCGCCACGAGATGCGCGGCCCGGGACTCGACATTTCGAGTCTGATGGGTAATATCATGATGCCTCCGGGTCCCCCTATGAACACGACCCCCGTTACACCCGTCGCACAGAAGGAATACATTCCCGAGGTGGAAGAGGATGACGATGACATCTCGGATATTGTTTCCGAAAAGGCTGCAGAAGATGGAGAGGACGATGTGAAGGAGGTTAAACTTCCTCCAGCAAAGGCCAGGAAAGGAGGGCGAAAGAAGAAGGTAGAAATTAATTTGTAAACCTATATAAATGGTAGCCTACAGCCCGATCGATTTCGAGGATCCGATCGAGGTGCCAATTCCCAGAAAGAAGGAAATCGTAGTCGATGCACCTCGCATAGTAGAAAAAGTTCCCATAAAGCCGGAACCGGAAGAACCGGTCACCGATGAAGATACCGAGTGTAATTTCCTCGTATTCTTCTTTATAGTCGGTGTCGTCGCGTTAGCCGCGATGGATTCGGTTAAAAAGTAAATACATATTTTACTCGTTTTAGTATTCCTAAAATGCGCAAAATGTTACGATTCGAGTGTAATCACACGCGCTAACATGGCGTGATAGGCTTTTTCCATGACTTCCATACGATCCTGGAGGTTTGCCGTTTTGACTTGCTCACTTCTGAGTTCGACTTCATTAGTATCGGCTCTTTCCTTTTCCGTCTGAACAACAGAACGTAACGAATCAAGTTTTTCCTTCTCTACTTGAAGTTCGTTTTGTAACGTATTTACTCGTTCTCTTTCAAATCCGAGTTGGATGTGCGCCCTTTCTGAAGTATGCTTTACTTCTCGAAGTTCGTTTTGTATTTTTACTATTTTTGAAGTTTCGCGTTGAAATGTGTCGTATACATTATGTAAAATATTTGTATTATCACGAATACCACTTTTCAAATCTAATAAAGATTGCACTTTAGATTTTTCTAAAGTAAGTTCCTCCTGTATTCTTTCTAACTTTTCCTTTTCAAGATTAATTTCGTGATACAAAGCTATCATATTTCTAATATTCTTCTGAGAATAAAAAAGGTTCATAATTTTCAGTTATCAACGCGTGATTTCCATTACCCGACATTTTAACGCGAAATCCAAAATTGTCTATATCTCCGTATTGTGAGTTTCGCGCGTGAGGATTTTTAAGTAAATAACGCAATCTGTGAGTCCATTCCGAAAGTACATCGGATAAGTCTCTCGTGTATAGATAAGCTCTTCCTCTATCTGAATCACCTATCAAAAGACGTGTTCCTGAATACGATAAAGATACCGAATTTATATTCCTGATGTTAGATTCATAATCGTTAAGAGGTGTTACGTACTGTTCAAGAGACAAGGAGTCGATCGCGACCTCGTATTTATATATAAAAACCACACCAACCTCTGGATGTGAATGACCACGTCGCACAATGGCTAAACGTTTTCCATCTCCAGATATAGAAAGGTCCCAACCAAAATTACGACCAATTGTAGATATACTGGGTTCTGTGATTGTGTGTATACAATACCAACCCGCCGCCTTGGCTCCTCCCGTTCCCGGTCTGAAAATGTACACTTTCTCAGATCCCAAGGCTGATACGACGATGCGAGCATCATTGGATTGAAATGTTTGAGAAACATCAATTCTGTTACCGAACCTTTCGTTCGAAGCCGCGTTTGGTGAAATAAGTTTATCTATCGGGGAGACTTGTCCTATTGACGTGTTATGTATGGTAAATAAATATACCGCTCCTGCGTTGGTAAAATTATTAGAAGTATCATCCCAGCCCGGCCTCGACACGACGTATATGGGTACGTAATCTTCATGTATAGCAACAGAATCACCAAATCCACCACCACTAGTAGACGGATCTGAAGGTAAAAATTTTGTTAGTTCTGTCCAAACTCCTCCAGATAGAGTAAACAGATACGCTGCTCCCGAATTACTAAAATTATTAGAAGTATCATCCCATAAAGGGGCTCCTACGAGGAGCTGATCGGTCCACGCGTAGCGATCATCTGTAATGGAAACACTTGTACCAAATTGATCGTTAGTACCCGCATCAGATGCGGTAATTGTGGTATCGAGTGTGAACGATCCTTGATTCTTTTTAAATATTCCTACAACACCAGAATTAGGAGTATTAGCTATGATACTAACCGCATAGCTTCCGTATGCCACGCGCTCACCGTGGTATGTTATGGAAACAGGTGCATCATACGTAAATATACCTCCCGACATCGATACACTAGATGTTACACTCGTTTGAACCACCGGTAAATCTTCTATTTGATACGTATATACAGAACCGCGACCACCAGAATGATTATAACTTCCTACCATCAACGTTCGCGCCTTTCCGCCGAAATCCTCTGAAATAGCAATCGAGTTACCAAACCGATAATTTGGAGATGCATCTGAAGCTGTGACTTTTGATCTAAGACTCCAAGTTGTACCCGACCTCGAAAATACACAAACAGAACCAGTAGAACTCTGTTCCCCTTCAGCTCCTACGACAGCATATGAACCATCAGGAGATATGTGAACCTTTTGACCAAAATATGTATTATTGGCGTAAACTGGGGGATTAAGTATCGCCTGTTCTTGCCATATTGCTCCAGATCTTATGAATATATATGCCCCTCCGACACGGGTATAACCCTGATGATTCCGGTAATGTGATCCGACGATAATATAATAACCATCTTCTGATATATCTACACTAAAACCAAAATAAAAAGTGTTTCCCCTATCTGAAGCCACTAGTCTCTGTTCAAATTCCCATGTACCCCCCCAGTTCGCATATACATAGGCTGCTCCACAACGTGTATAAGGACTATCATCCGCACCGAACGCTCCCACTATGAACCACTCCGAGTTCTTGGCGCTAACGGAATAACCATAATACAAATACGATTTATAATCAGAACTTGGTGGATAAAAAACATTTGAAATACTCGAAGACCACGTAGAACCAGACCTGGTATACAAATATACCCGACCGAGATAACTATAACCGTAACCATAAAAATAAGGGCCCCCGACAACGGTATAAGTAGCCCAAGAATCCATGGAAAGACTCATTGGGGTATACCCCAAACGTCCCCCTGCCTGTTGATACGGACCGGATTGTATTCCTCTATAAGTATATTGGCGGTGATTTGACAACGATCTCTCATAAAAATATACAGCTCCCGTATCGGTATAAGTATTAGAATCCCAATAAGGAGCTGACACGGCGATCCAAGTAGCATATTTATCTACGGAAATAGCCGTTCCAAAATAATCATACGAACCTGGATCTGGGGGAGTAATTGTGTACGGACTAAGAGTCCAACCACCCCCCTGCGATTCGGTAGCTTTTATGTATAAATATACAGAACCGGCATTAGTATAACTATTGTAATCATCATGATAACTTGATACGAAAAGGTAATATCCCCATGCAGTAAAACCAGTGGCAAATGCAGTTGAAAGACCATATCTATCACCTGTAGTTACATTCGAAGGGACTAACTGTTCTTCATTTTTATACGGTTGTACGTTTTTTAATCGAAAATCTGAAAGTGCGATAGTTCCTGACGGCGCCGTTTTAGATCCATCGGTGAATTTTACACCGTAAAGTTCTGTCATGGTAAGTGGTGTTGAATTTGTTGCCGCCTCATATGATATTGTATTTAAACTTAGAGGATAATCATATGTAGGCATTATATAATACCAAGAGAAGATTTAAGTCCATCTATTTCGCCTTTTAATTCTTTTATGGCTTCTATGATCAAACCGGTCATGTTCCCGTATGCGAGTGCGTATTCTGTATCATCCGAACCCCTGACAACTTCCGGAAGAACTTTTTTCACTTCTTGTGCTATACACCCCGTTGATCTTTTTCCGTCACGTGTGTACGTGTACCCACCAATTTTACATATTTTATCTAATGCGCCTTCTATTTTTTTAATATCAGTTTTCACACGCTGATCGGATGTTACGAGTACATCAGTCGTCGCGCGTATAGTTCCATTAACATCCAATTCATAAGATGCTACGGTGGAGTTTATACTCACATTAGCACCAGTGTAGTATATACCGGTACTACCCGTAGTCCATTGCGATAGACCCAGAGTGTATAATGAACCATTTTGATATAAATCGCCGGTAAAGTTAATATTTCCGGCAACGTCTAATAGATGCGATGGGTTCGTTACTCCGATACCAACATTACCGAGTGCGTAATATATCTCATTCGTGTTTACAGTCGTCCATTGACTACTTCCACCTCCACCTCCACCACCACCCGTGAATAACGTACCATTTTGATAAATATCACCCTTGATTTGTATATCACCGTTAACCATTAAAACGTCCGTGGGGGATCCATAATCGATTAAGTTTTGGACGGTAGGAACATATGGAATTTCAGATCCCGCTCCACTATCAGCCCAGTTTATATAATACGAAAATAAACCTATATACGCATTTCTTATACCGCTATAACCTGACCCAATTGTAAATGTGTGTGGACCATTCCAGTATACACCAGCCGACAATCCGCTAAGAGACGGTGTGTATTCGGTTCCGTTGATTGTTAAACTTGTGTTTGTCGAACTCATAGGATCGGGTGGGGGATCACTCGAACTTATTCCACCCGGTAATTTTACGAGAATGTGATACCATGTATCTATACTAAATGTAAAACTCGAAAACGTCGCTGTATGTGTACCATCTGTAACGAGATATATTCCATTTCCGTTTATCATACAATGAACCCGATTCGTATGCCAAATAACAAGTCCGGGATAATTACTACTATTGTGTACAGCGCTAAGTTTTAACCAAAACGATATACCCGCTCGTTGTCCAGAATTATTACTACCTCTATAACAAGTGGAACTAACGTACCCCCCCGACGAACCAAATTCAAACGCCTTTTCCGTTTTAGATAAGGTTGCCCCACCTCCCAGTGTACCGAACCCTTCCACGTACGCCACACCCGCACCATCCCAATCTGACCGAGATTCTATACACTTCACCTTATTACCATCATATAATATTGAGTAATTACACGTGTCATACCCGAAATCTGGTGGTTCTTTTCCAAATCCAATTCTATTGAGTCTATCCGGATCGGAAAGTATCAGTTTACTCCTGATAGTCGCATCACCGTTTACATCAAATGCCGCCGATGCTGATATCGTTCCGGGTTCACGCGAGTCGTTTACATTAGTAACCGTTCCAGCCGGAATGTTAGTCGTTGATTCATCACTGTGTCGGATTACTATGGGTCGTATACCCACATTTCCTTTTAGATCAACACCAAGAGAATTAGAGGTTCTATTATATTTGTTAAACGGATTAGTACTCCACTGTCCATTTGTAGATCGTATAGCGACGGTCCCGTCGAATGTGTTTCCTAATAAAATTTCCCCGGATATGATTCGAACAGCATCTACACCTAGAGCGGATGTAAATTTTGTAACGAGTAATTCGGTTCGACCTTTTCTATACACACTATCTCCCTGACTAAACTGATCGTATGTACGATTTTCTATCGTCGTATTTTCATACATACTGTCACCCAAAAATCCACCAAAACTGATTGTCTTATTTCCTTTTGTGTTTTCACTCGAACTCGCTATACTCGTTTCGTTCGCACCCACGTACACGTGATTACTTGCTATGTATCCTTCGAATAAACTGTTTCCTATAAACTGCTGAGTCAGAACAACCCGTTGTGTTCTTAATTCTCCATAAAGCGCGGAAGTAACGAGAATATGTTTACCATCTGTCATGGATAACTGAAAAGTGTCATAGCTTGTACCAGCATACATGTAAATCATGGGTTGAGCTTCCCACCAGTTTGTACCGTTCCAATCTAAAACGTGCAATTTTTTTGTTTTGTTGTTAGTAGCCAGTGTAGTATCGAATTTAGATGCGGATATACATATACGTTCACCAGTATAATCAAGTTTCATCGCCGAACCGTACTGTTCAGTTACATCGGTCCCAACTAATTGTTGTTCCTCATCCCAATTCGAAGTAACGGTATTATATTTAAATACTCTCACATTTCCCTGTGCGTGTCCATAGGTCTGATTTATAGGAGATGCGGCGGTTGGTGATGAAATCGCGATTCGAACATCATCTACAGTGAGTTGATTCAGTTTCGCGATATCCACAACCTGACCGAACGATGGCATAGACCATGATGTCTGATTACCATCTAGCCAACCATATATATTGGTAGTCCCATTGTATGGAGTAAAATTATATATTGTTTCGCCATTTAAAATATTACCAAGTTGTGTTGTATTTCCGGACCAGGTCGAATTTGTACCACGTGTGAAAACGCGAGCCCACCCAACACCTCTCATGATATTGTAATCAGCATCGTTTCCGTTATAATCCTGATCAGTCCACTGATAATCCGAACCCGCGGTGGGAAAATTTGATCGGTATGCATCATTCGTTGTTATGTTGGTATTGGTATTATCATACACATCTAAATTTGTACCAGGTGCACCTACGATAATGTGTTCACCATTGTATGACATAGAAACGGAGTGTCCATACCTACTATACTGATTATCTACTATAAAACTCCCTCCGTTAAGAGGAAGTGTAAAATCTATGTCAACACACGTATTCGAAAACGTTTGCGTCCATGTATTATTTATGAGTTCATAAACATATACAGTTGGATCCGGTGGAGATGGAGATGTTATCGATCCGTCGTATGTTGGGGCTCCCACACAAAACATGTGCCCCGTGTTTGCG
>Ga0102951_1000603_pt1 | contig 12891 bp, 14 predicted proteins | sample SalPonA_B_H2O_MG_FD_78507 | JGI IMG/M metagenome (GOLD analysis project Ga0102951, IMG submission 78507) | Water microbial communities from South San Francisco under conditions of wetland restoration - Salt Pond MetaG R2A_B_H2O_MG | ecosystem: Environmental > Aquatic > Non-marine Saline and...
GGAAAGCAATAGTTGAAGTCTGTGCTTCACCGCTCACTGCAAATGCGCATCCGCATCATGAAGAAAATAACAGAACACGACTGCATGAAAATACCACGGGTACCCAACATTTCGGAGTGTTACAATTGAAACTATCGGGTGCAAAAGGTGCTGCATACCACGTCGGGTTATATAATGCAAAAGGAACGGCTCTATTTACGCATCGTGAAACACCAATAAATTAAATGTTAATAGTCACTATTTCAATATTTTAAGCGCTTTCAATTAAACCATGAGTTGTAACCGGTAATACGCTAAATTGTTGGCTGAATTTTTTAATAATTACAACTGTAACACCTTGTTTAAACTGTTTCGTTTGTATTACATTTGTAACTATGGAGGAATTAGTACAACGAATAAAAGCCTACATGGAACTTGAGGGACACTCCCCTTCTAGTCTGGCGAATGCATTAGGAATTAACCGTCCTACGCTCGTGCACATATTAAATGGTAGAAACAAACCAAACCTACAACTCATTCAAAAACTCTGCGAATTCGACGTTGAATTAGATATACGTTACATTCTATCAGGGTACCGATCCAAAAAACTGGACCGCAATCCTACGCCGATCGTTCAGAGTATTCCCGCAGACGTTACCACAACCGCACCTGCCCCTCCAAAAACGATAAATCAAAAATTGTTGGTATTAAATCCTAACGGTACGTGGGAAACCTATACCAAAGAAGCATAAGTCAACGTATATTTGCGAAGAATTCACAGAGATATGACAGCAAATAATAAGGTTTTAATTGGACTCGTAATTGCAGCGTTTGTTTCACGCATTGCACCTCACTACCCTAATTTCACTGCAATGGGTGCCTTAGCCTTTATGGGCGCAAGTCAAAGCAGAAATCTCTTCAAGACCATTGCACTTTCATTTGCAGTGTTGATGGCAAGTGACCTATTGATCAATAATCTTATCTATCCATCAGGATCCGTCGTATTGATGTACAAAGGCTCCTTGTTCACTTATGCAGGCTTCGCTCTCTATGCCATCGCGGGACGTTATGCTCAGGCTGGATCTAAAGGAATTATAGCTTTAATTGCCGGGTCAGTAGGATTCTTCTTGCTTAGTAACCTTGGCGTTTTTCTGAGTGAATTCAATCTTTTCCCGAAGACCTTCTCAGGGCTGGTAGCAACATATGCAGCAGCGCTGCCATTCTACGCACCAGAATTGATCTCCACAGCATTGTTTAGCGCCATTGCCTATGCTGCAGAGATCAAACTAGTAGCGACCTCAAAGGCTTAATAGATCAGTTGTCTAGGAATTACACCTGCTGGAATCGTTTCCAAGAGTGATCCTGTCGTTGAATACACACGTACTTCCCCACTACTTGCGTAATCTTTCGCATCAAAGAAGTAGAGATTGTTATTGTGCAGGTTTAAGTTATAACCGCCGGGCAAAGTCAGCGTTGAATTGGGCCAATTTTGTCCTGGAGTCCATTTTACGATAGCACCGTCGTACGTAGCATTAAGGAAGTAAGCATCTGTTCCATCGGTTGATAGACCTATAGCGTGCGAACCAATATTGCCCGGAGCTGCCACTTTCATTGCGCCGTTTGAGCTTCCTTCGTACTTCCAAATACTTGCCGGCGTATCATCTCCTATTCCCCAGTTTTCGTCACCGGTACACAATACATACAGTTCATTTGCTATAACAGCAAAGGAATTAGGTACATCGCCTATGGAATGATGTTTCACATTAAACGATCCCAAATCAATCTCTGCCAACGTCCACGGCCCCTCATATGTACCAATACCCGCGAAAAGTTTATTATTAAATACAATCAGCTGTTCGGAATAGTGCCCTACGTCAATACTATCAATCTTGGCGCCGTTCGTTCTGTCCAGCACATAGATGGAAGAATCTTTCCAATTTGATACAAACAGGTAATTCCCATCCACCGCCAAGTAACGAGGCTGCTCAATAGTTGAGGACCAGCTGTGCTTTAGTGTATTGCGATTTACTCCATGAATCGTGTTGCTGTTGTTCATTGCTATATAAAGCATCGAATCTGATTCAATCATATGTTGAGCAACATTCCCTAGAGGAAACCCATTTTCTGCGGCAAAGGCAGATTGCACAATGGTATCAGAGCTATACGCTGTGATGGTCGCAGTTCCAGAACCGAAGGGACCTTCATTTAGAATTAGGTGTAAATCGGTATAAAATCCCGAAGGACCCGTTGGTGTTTCTTTCGTACAAGCAGAGGTTAGACCAGCCAGTAGTGCTAATGCCGCTAAAAGTGAAGCTGATTTTTTCATTGTTTTGAATTGAGTTTTAAAGTTAGTTGGTAGGACCGCCCAGGCATTGGGAAGTACTGGTAATATTGTCTTTCGTTATTAAATACATTATCTACGAGTACTAATAAATTCCAACGCTTATTAGCACCCGCTACTGAATAGCTTAGAGCGCACCAAAATTGTGCCGGAATTTCACCTGCGGCTGTATTATCGCGTAGGGTGTGTCGTAGTCCTGTGTAAAAGCCACGAAACTGGATTACGCCTACGGGCAAGTGATATTCTGACGTGTATACAGCCTGAATCATCGGCCTGTAAATGAGTGACTTACCTACAATTGACGGGTCATTACTGGCCGTTGAAAGCACCCTGGAATACTGATGCGTAAGGTTTATATCAGTAGTCAACTTTGACCAATTCCGAGTTGCGGATGCCGTCGTGGTGCTCGTATAGACGGCATAATAATTCTGAGGAGACCAATTCCCCGAGCTTCCTGGTGCCCATTGAATCATCCGATCATAATACAATTGGTCAGTACTTATCCTTAAGGCAGTCTTACCCATACGATGGATGGTATATTTCACTCCGTAAGACCGCTCCGCATCCAGTGCCGGATTTCCTCCAGGCCTCCAATAGAGCTCGTTCAATGTTGGTAAACGATAATACGTTCCAGCCGCAAACTGTTTACCCCATTTTCCAGTCTTTGTTGCGCGATTGTAATGGGCGCCTACATGCACACGACCTTGATATCCAGCCCCTTTTATTACCAATCGATCGTTCTTCGTAAGGCTGAGGTTGTAGAGTACATGCGGTAAAAATGCTGTTGCGCTTCTATTCGTGCCATCCGCTCTAAAGTAATTTGAGGTGATAAAAAGCTCTTGGCGCTCGTTTCGACGCGAATATTGTACAGTCGCTTGAGTATAAGTGTTTGTATCCGTGATGGTCCAAGGAGAATTCGTATCCGTATATGCCTGCCATTCCCTGCCCAGGTATACCTGCCACTGATTTGTTCGGTTTCTGATCGCGTATTTAAATCGAAGCATATCGTCCTCAAGATGATTGATATACCCCGGTGTCAGAATGGATCCGCTATTATCCTTTTCACTTTGCGTATACCACAAGGTAGATTCCCAATTCCATCGGGATAATTTACCCTGGAACGATTGCAGGTAGGTCAAATCATTATAGCCATTGCCTTCAAGTACACCGTTTAAGCTGCCCAAGGTATAGGGATAGCTATTTGTCCCTCCTGTACTTCTCAGAGAACTTTGGTACCGCACTGTACCTATGTTGCCCCAAGATTGCGCAAACAATCCTCTATCACCGATGCTTGATGCCGAAAAAAGCGTACTTGTTCCTCGACCCTTAGGAATTTCAGCCGCAACATTCAAGGCACCTACGGAACCCATCGGTGCCAGCGCACCGCCATTGATACCGTCATACAACGCAGTATTATTGAGCATTGAGGCAGGTACTAGACTGAGATCGAATACACCTGAAGCCATGCTACTTATATCAATACCGTCCCATAGCACGCGACTTTGTTCGGAAGATGCACCTCCAAATGAGGACGTAACAACACTTCCTGGAGTGTATTGCTTTAGAATAAATCGGCTGTCTTTAGAAAGATAAGATGATGCACTGCTAATAGTGGCGAGTAAAGAATCGGAACTTGTTTTGACTTCCTCCGAACGATAGGCACCTCCTAGAACATTTGCTGTCCAAAGCGTATCGGCCTGACCATAAAGGGCAACAGGCATCAACAGTGCGATAACCGAGATTGTAAGATTCTTCATACTACACCAGTGCTTGACCCAGAGCACCATTAAAGGTTAGTGTAGGCCAAGTCTTCTGGCTCACCGCTCCCCTATTCTCCTTCCCGCAACAGCAGTGGTTTTAAATAGCTTCAACACGATTTACAGCTTCTGGCAAAGCCCCGGACTTCAACCGGGTTCCTTTTTAAGTATGCGTTCCCGCATGCAACCTACACTGCGAAGATACATTAAGAATAAGGCCCTAAAACCTGCAACGCACTATTATATGCACTTTCTATTCGCAAGGGGTCTAGCGAATGCGAATGGTTCGCAAGTGTCAATGCACTCAATACTTTTTCGGTAGGCATATTGCCAATTAATTGATCCGATGCGAAAGGACAGCCCCCATAACCCTTCAATGCAGTATCGATACGCCTGCATCCAGCGCTTACCGCCGCTAAAGCTTTCTCCGCCGCCTCATCGTAAGTACTGTGCATATGTGCCCCCCATGGAACGGTACTATGGTCCTTCATTAGAGAACAAAGTTCTACGACTTTTTGAGTCGTTCCTTGGCCCGTAGTATCGCTTAAGGAGATAATGTCCGCTCCGCACAGCAAAGCCTGTTCAAGTCGCTCTAGAACAAGGTCTGTGTGATAGAACTCGCCATAAGGGTTTCCAAACGCCATACTTAGATAAATGACCAATTCCACATTCGAATGCAATGCCAAATCCTTTACACGCTTTAGATCATCAATCGCCCTTTCAATATTTTTCCTGCTATTGCGTTCTTGAAAAACTTCGCTGACACTGAAGGGATAGCCCCAAGCATCAATATGATTAAATTCAGCGGCACGCTTCGCACCTCCTTCACTAGCTACAATGCTAAGAAGCTGGGTCGAAGAAGATTCTCGTATTTCCTCTAATCCCGCAAACAATTCCTGTGCATCCGCCATTTGAGGCATTGCTCTAGGACTTACGAAACTGCCAGCATCTATGGTATGAAAACCGCAGTGCATAAGGTTTTTAATATGTTTAATCTTCTCCCCTGTGGGGATAAAATCATGAAATCCTTGCCAAGCGTCTCTTGGACATTCAACGATAGAAATGGTGGTCATTAGAATGGGTTAGATAGGTGTTCCGACCCTAATTTACAAATTGCGGAGCATACGGCGCACCATTGCAGGACCTTCATACAAGAAACCGGACCAAACTTGTACTAAATCTGCGCCGGCATTTAGTTTTTCACGTGCATCAGCACCCGTAAACACACCACCAACAGCAATAATTGCAATGTTGTTGTCCAATTTTTCACGCAGGTATTTGACCACCTCAGTACTTCGCGATCTAAGTACTCTTCCACTCAAGCCGCCCGCACCCATGGCATCCACCTTTTGCTGTGCCGTCTTTAATCCGGATCTGGAGGTAGTTGTATTTGTGGCAACAATCCCATCGAGTTTTAAGGTATTTACAATGGTTACAATATCGTCTAATTGCCCTGTAGTTAAATCCGGTGCTATCTTAAGCATCAGCGGCTTACTACCCAATTTATCGTTGAGCACTTTAACATCGCTAAGCAGTGCCATTAAGGGCTCTTTTTCCTGCAGCTCTCGCAAATTTGGTGTGTTCGGTGAACTCACGTTCACTACGAAATAATCAACCACAGGGTGCAAAGCCTCCACGCCTTTCAAGTAATCCGAAGTCGCATCTTCGTTGGGTGTTGTCTTATTCTTTCCAATATTTCCGCCAATGATGATATCCGTTTTCTTTTTCGCTAAACGCAAAACAGCTGCATCTAAGCCGCCATTATTGAAACCCATTCTGTTGATTACGGATTCATCTTCTACAAGGCGAAATAAACGTGGCTTTGGGTTACCCGCCTGAGGCTTAGGCGTGAGTGTCCCTATTTCGATAAAGCCAAATCCAAAAGCACTAAGTTCATTATAGAGTTTCGCATCCTTATCAAATCCTGCAGCAAGTCCTATTGGGTTTTTGAAACGCAAGCCCATGACCACTTTTTCATGCCCTTTCAATGAACCAAAGAATGTAGTTACGATGCTACTTATTCCAGGTACTCTAAAAGCCAACTTTAACGACTTAAACGTAAAATGATGTGCTTGCTCAGCGTTTAGGGTGAAAAGTAAAGGACGTATTACGGATTTGTACATCTAAATATTCTTTAATCGGGCCAAATCGCGCTTGGCATCTTTTTCCTTCAATGACTGACGTTTATCGTAATTCTTCTTACCACGAGCTACCGCGATATTCATCTTCACCCAGCCTTTTTCACTAATAAATACTTTTGTAGGAATCACTGTAATGCCAGCGTCCTTAGTAGCTTTTAGGATCTTATCCAATTCTCTTTTAGCCAAGAGCAACTTGCGCTCCCGCAGCGGTTCATGGTTAAATATATTTCCATGAGACCATTCAGAGATTGTCATGTTTTTAACAAACAATTCTTCGCCAGCGAAATAACAATACGCCTCTGCGATGGACGCCTTCCCCATACGAATAGACTTCACCTCAGTCCCTTGCAACTGCATGCCCGCAGTGTAGGTTTCGAGCCATTCGTAATCAAATTTCGCTTTGCGGTTTTTTATCTCTACGGTTTTCACTTGACAAATGTACGCTACTCGCGGTCTTTGAGCATAGGAACGAACGCTGCATCTCCTAACACCTTTTGAACAAAGCTACCGTCCGATTGCTTGGTGATTTTGACCATTTTTTGAGTGCCTTCGCCTACTGGAATGATCATAATTCCTCCGGCAGTTAATTGCGCTAGAAGTGCCTTTGGCACGAACGGCGCGCCACAAGTAACTATAACCCTGTCAAAGGGAGCGAAAACGGGCATTCCCTTAAAGCCATCACCAAATTTCAATTCGGCCCGATAACCTAATTGGAGCAACATCTTTTTCGAAAAATCGAACAATGCTTTTTGACGCTCGATACTAAACAATTTCACGCCTAATTCGCACAAAACAGCAGCCTGATAGCCACTTCCGGTGCCGATCTCCAATACTTTCATCCCTGGCCGTAATTCCAACAATTCAGATTGCCAAGCTACCGTTGAAGGGTGAGAAATGGTCTGATCCGCGGCAATAGGAAACGCCTTATCCTGATAGGCGTGCTGATGAAAGCTGCTCTCCAGGAAGAGGTGTCGCGGGATCCGATTCATTGCACCGAGCACAGCCTCTCCAGCCAACCCCTTAGCTTTTAAATCACTACACATAATGGCCCGCTGGCCTTGGTAATATGGACTGTCCTCGTTTTGCATAAAATGAAAGTACATCGCGAACCCAACTTGTAGTCCTTAGAAGGAGGCTTCTTTTTAACAATTTAAAACACTAGGATGCCTACCTTTGTACTTATGTTCAAATCGATCATTTTTAGCACCATTCTATGGAGTCTTATGCTTCTCACCTCTTGTGAGGACGAAACCGCTCCAGCGGTGGCCTATTTAGAAGTTACTGAACTGCGCGTAGCGGCAAAAGCTAGTGAGGGAACGTCATCGTCTAGGCTGAATACTATTTGGGTAGAACAAAACGGGCAACAAATTGGGGCTTTTTCCCCACCGTGTCGGATACCGGTGTATGCCGGTGAGAATCAATCCCTCCGATTCATTCCTGGAATGTCACTCAATGGAGTGTATTCTCAACGGAACCAGTATGAGATGCTATCGACGATAGAAAAGAATTGGACCTTGAATGAAGGATCAACTAGGGTGCTTTCCCCGGAAGTTCTCACATTCGAATACAACCCTACGTACACCTTAATGATTATTGAAGATTTTGACGGTATCGGATTAAACTACAACCGAACCGTTCAAAGCGATACGAATCTACTGATCACCTCAGATACTAGTGAAGTCTTTTCCTTCCCTGGAGAATTACCAAATAAAAGCGGGAAATTTGTCTTGCCTCCGGTGTCTTTGGGGGAGTTTAAAACACTTCAAGCCTTCGAATTGCCCAAATACGGTACAAATGTCTGGCTTGAGGTTAATTACAAAACAGAAGTGGCGCTCACCTTTGGCGTTACTGCGAATGAGATTCTTCAAAGTATTAAGACGCCGGTAGTCACACTATTTCCTAATGAAGAATGGAATAAAGTTTACATCAACCTCGTTACAGAAGTAAGCGGGTACCCGAATGCTTTGGATTATAATCTGTTTTTTGGAGGTATTAATACCACAGACGACACTGCCACAGTACTGATTGACAACATAAAGCTATTGTATTGAGCACCTCTAAAAAGCTGGAACGCAAACTTTTCTTTCGCTATGTATTGCTGGATATAATTGCCGGTACCGGCGCATACACTGCGCTTCATATGGTACGAAAGCTTTACGTCGAACCCGAACGGTTCGGCACAGCGGTTCCATTAAAATTTGACCAAACATTTTTACTAGCAGCAGCGGCCACTACTGCATTATTCATAAGTATTAGTGCACTCAGTGGAATTTACCGTGACCTAACCCGAACAAGTCGCATAACACAGGCCTTTAACACATTTGGCGGTACAGTGATCACGGCGGTATTGCTGTTCTTTCTAGTTTTACTGGACGATTACATTACCCAATACAGCGACTATTACATCACATTAGGCGTCTATTCGGGAAGTCTCCTACTTCTAAGTGGTTTATTTAGATTCTTACTGAGTACTCGCGTTCGTCACCTTATAGACAAGGGTTCACTCAAGTTCCCTACAATACTTATCGGCAGCGGTAAGGAAGCTGCCGAACTTTTACTGGCTTTTCAAAAAGACCGCAGCAAGGGCTACTCCTTCCTGGGGTATTTACATACGGCCAACGGATCTGTTCACGAGCAAATGAATGCGATTCCGTGTTTAGGAAGAACGGAACAGTTGGCCGATATTATCAATGACAATACCGTTGAAGATGTTATAATCGCCCTACCGTCTGGAAATTCTGATCGTATTGCCGAAATGGTTAGCTCCATAGAGCGCAGTGATGTTCGCATTCACGTACTACCGAACCTTTTTAGTATCCTGTCCGGTCAAGTCAAGATGGAAAGTTTAGGCCGTTCGCTCATTGAGGTGAAAAGAGAATTGATCAAACCACACGTGGCCTTTATTAAGCGTTTGTTCGATATTTTGGTGGCCTCCCTTCTGCTCCTCATCGCAGCACCTATTATCTTATTTTCTATTGCCATGATTGCCGTAGGTTCTCCTGGAACTATTTTTTACACACAAGAGCGGTTGGGTAAAAATGGCAGGACCTTTAAAATCATCAAACTGCGCAGCATGTATAACGATGCGGAAGCGCTAGGTCCGCAACTCAGTAGCGAAGAAGATCCGCGCATAACACCCTGGGGTAGAACCATGAGAAAATTTCGTTTGGATGAATTGCCTCAATTTTTAAATGTATTGAAAGGCGATATGTCCATTGTTGGACCGCGCCCAGAACGTCGATTTTTCTTTGACCAAATCATAGCAGCGGCGCCACAATACCGCTACCTACTCAAAGTAAAACCCGGCATCACGTCTTGGGGAATGGTTAAGTTCGGTTATGCTGAAAATGTGGAGGAAATGATTGAACGAGCACGTTACGATTTGATCTACACAGAAAATATCACCTTGGTAAACGATATCAAAATCCTGTTCTATACCTTAGTCACAGTCTTGCAAGGGCGAGGCAAATAAGAACCACAAATCACCCTACATGAAAAACATTACCGTAATTGGTGCTGGAACAATGGGCAATGGCATTGCACATGTCTTCGCTCAAAGTGGCTTTACTGTTCACTTATTTGACATTAGCGAAGCTGCGCTGGAACGCGCTTTAAGCACCATCACAAAAAACATGGACCGTCAAATTGCGAAAGAAAAGTTGACGGAATCAGATAAAGTAAACGCTTTGGGTCGTCTCGCGACTGGAACGGATCTAAAGAAAGCTGTCGCGGAAGCAGACCTTGTCGTCGAGGCAGCAACAGAAAATACAGCAATAAAATTCCAACTTTTCAAAGACATTGATGCTCATGCGCCAGCGGCGTGTATACTCGCATCTAACACCTCTTCCATTAGCATTACTAAAATCGCAGCACAAACATCGCGCCCGGATAAAGTAATTGGGATGCATTTCATGAATCCAGTTCCTGTAATGCGCCTTGTCGAAATTATTCGCGGCTACAGTACATCTGATGCGGTTTGTGATGCCGTGATTGAAATGAGCAAAGCGCTGGGTAAAGTCCCCGTAGCCTGTAACGATTATCCGGGTTTCGTGGCTAATCGGATTCTAATGCCTATGATCAATGAGGCTATTATTTCATTACATGAAGGCGTGGCTGATGTTGAAGCGATTGACTCCATTATGAAATTAGGTATGGCACACCCTATGGGGCCATTACAATTGGCAGATTTTATAGGGCTAGATGTTTGTCTTTCTATTCTTAAAGTACTCTATGACGGGCTCGGCAACCCGAAATATGCCCCGTGTCCGCTTCTCGTAAATATGGTAACCGCGGGCAAACTAGGTGTTAAATCAAAAGAAGGGTTCTACGATTATTCTGCTGGAATAAAAGAAGCTACCGTTAGTACACAATTTAAATAATCTCATCATGAAATTACCTTTACTCCTTGCAGGGGCCCTATTAAGCACGCAGGCTTTTGCGCAAGTCGATCTCATCAATAAGATAAAAGACAACGGTTCGGATGCGCCCATAGGCTACGAATGGGAAACCATCGTTGATATAGAAGCAACCCCTGTGAAAAATCAAGGTGCCTCGGGAACCTGTTGGTCTTATGCGACCACATCCTTTGTTGAGAGTGAGATGATTCGAATGGGGAAAACGCCTGTGGATCTCTCAGAAATGTATACCGTTCGTAAGGTTTATCAAGACAAAGGTGAAAAATACATTCGTCTTCATGGCTATCTGAACTTCGCCCAAGGTGGTGCTCTACCTGATGTGCTTTACGTCATCAAAAAGTATGGAGCCGTTCCTCAAGAAGTCTACAATGGTCTAAACTATGGCTCTGAAATTAATCGCCATGGCGAAATGGAGGGTGCGTTGAAAGGCATTCTAGATGCAGTTAAAGGCAATAAGAACGGAAAGTTATCTACTTCTTGGAGAAAAGCATTTGATGCGACTTTAGATGCATATTTAGGTGAAGAGCCCGCACAGTTCGGTTACAACGGTAAAACGTATACGCCAAGGAGTTTTGCGGATGAGGTTATTGGCATTAATCCTGATGATTATGTCCAATTAACTTCTTGGACAAACCACCCTTTCTATGAAGCTTGTCAAATACAGGTTCCTGATAACTGGACTTGGGGCATCTCTTACAACCTTCCTATCGATGAAATGATGGAAGCCATCAACACTTCTCTTGAAGCGGGCTATCCAGTGGCTTGGGCTTGTGACGTGAGTGATAAAGGGTTCTCGATTAAAAACGGTATTGCAGTTATGCCAAACCAAAGCTGGAGCGATATGAGCGCAGAAGAAGCTCAGGCCATTTACGCTGGACCTCATGAAGAGGCGCTTGTTGACCAAGAGACGCGTCAAGAACAGTACGACAACTATCTTACACAAGATGACCACGGTATGGTCCTTCAGGGCATGGTTAAAGATCAAGAGGGCAATGTATTTTACATTGTAAAAAACTCTTGGGGTGATATTCCAAACGATTTCCGTCCAGGTTACCTCTATGCTTCTGAAGCTTATGTGCGCCTAAAGACAATAAGTGTCATGATGCATGAGGATTCGTTACAGAAATCCACTAAGAAGAAATTGAATTTGTAATTAGACTACCGTATCTAATACTGAGCCGCTTACCCTTGGGTGAGCGGCTTTTTTTGTACCCTTTGGGATACGGAATGAACCACCAAGGCTATGCCTGTTCCCAATACTGCACCCGCCATCACATCTGTGACCCAATGCGCCATGAGATAAACTCTTGAAACCGCCACGGCAATGGCGCAGAACGCGGCGAAAACCTGAATGGCAGGACGGCGCCAGTGTAAAGCAATGAGGGCAAAAAATACAAACGCTGTGGTTGTATGACCACTTGGAAAGGCAAATTGTAACGGAAGGTCTAGATCTGTTACCAATAGTGTTTGGCTCCACTCAATGACCCCCATCGGACGCGGTGATGGAGCAAATACTAGCTTCTTTAAACATTGGACCAACACACTGGATAAAATTCCGGCTGCGACAAACTCTCCTGCACGCCACCACGCTTTCTGCAGGGCGTAGGCGATGATCACCAAAACAAACATAGGTCCTTCGCCCCAGCCGGTGATAAAACCCATCAACGTATAGCCTCGTGGGGAATACCAAGCCTTATGCAAGGCTAATTGGGCCTCGACCTTGTCCGGAAAAAAGGATAAAAAAATCCCGCAGACCATAACAAACAGGACTGCGGGTATACTGAAATACGGAACGTTCTTCATTAAGCGCCGATAATGTGCTGCAATTCGTGAATTTGACTTTCCCAAAGCAGCTTCGATTCATCAACTTCATCAGCTTCAGCGAAGTCCGTTACAATGATTGACGTATCATTCGTCAAAGCATCAACTTCAATTCTGAACTCAAAATAGGTATCTAAACCGTCCTCTTCGTCGTTCAGCCAACGGAAACGAACCATTTTATCCGATTGTTTCTTCAATAGTCGAGCCTGTTCTTCTGAACCGTCCCAGAAAAATGTGAAGAGTTCTGTTCTTGAGTTAACATCGTCACAAAACCATTCGCTCAATCCTGAAGGCGTACTCAAAAATGGGAACAACATTTTCGGTGAAGCGCGAAGGGGAAACTCTAACTCAAATTTTATTTTATCCATGGTGGTACTTTACTAATTCATGCAATATAATAAGTCATATGAAATAAGCAACACTTTGTGCAAAAACCC